>Ga0255343_1000112_pt1 | contig 137301 bp, 119 predicted proteins | sample wastewater_treat_4_FD_192413 | JGI IMG/M metagenome (GOLD analysis project Ga0255343, IMG submission 192413) | Wastewater microbial communities from Lulu Island WWTP, Vancouver, Canada - plant16 | ecosystem: Engineered > WWTP > Wastewater > Unclassified | place: Canada: Vancouver, British... | reverse complement strand
ATGCTGGCCCTGGTCGGACGGTGGGACGAATTCTGGAACCAACCTGCCCTTGCTGACTGCCTCGTAACTGCGTTCCAAGCCTCTTCCCATTGAGGTGCTGTCTGACCGGGTAATGGATCATACCCTACGACACGCTTCTTTGTTGTTCGAATGTCTCGAGCGCCGCGACAGGGCAAACCGCTGCCCGGCACACCGTGGATGACTTGCCCTGCCTTGGGTGGATTCCATGACTTTGACATCACCGAATACTCTGCCGTCACCCCCATCTGCCCCCACGGATACAGCCAATTTTCATCCCCTCCCACTGCCGCATATTCCCACTGCGCTTCTGTCGGAAGCCTGCCCCCGTCCCACGCGCAATACGCAAATGCCTCGTACCAGCTTACGTAATTGATGGGATGTTGCGACGTATCCGTTTCCGGTTCGCGCCAAGTGGAAATGGACTGTCCTACAACACCATACGGTTTCGGAAGCCACATCGATATCGGCTCTTTTGCCCTGCCGGAAAACCTTACCGAAACAAGTCAATCCCAGTCCCCGAAAACCCGATGGCGTCGATCCACCCCCCCATCCTTCTGCCAAGCGGTGGATCAAGAAAATACCTTATGTTTCTCATATCTTGACAATGGATGGCCAGTGCTCGTCCACCTCTTCGGGCGTGAACACCCCCGCGGCCTCATCCTTGAACTTGCCTGCGCTTTCCACGAAACGAAACGAGTAAATCCGCGCGCCGGTGGCCGCTAGCACCGTCCCCGAACGATCTCCACACAAGTCGCTCGTCAGCGCCAAGACCGCTGGTACCACATGCTCCACCGTCAGATTCTCGAACCCTTGCAACAACGGCAACGCTTCCGTCATCCGTGTTTTCGCGAGCGGTGCCACCGCATTGACCGTAATTTTATGCTTTTGCCACTCGATCGCGGCCGTACGCATCAACCCATGAACACCCGCCAGGGCGGCCGCTTGATTGCCCTGTCCAAAATTTCCCAAATACCCCGATAGGCCGCTCATCACCACCATGCGCCCCCCATGCCCAAACGAGATCATCGCGCGGGCGGCTGCCTGCATGGTCAAAAACGCCCCCTTCAACCCCACCCCCATCACCTGATCCCACGATGCCTCGTCCAGCTTCAGCAACGTCTTATCCCGCGAAATCCCTGCACTATAGACCAATATATCCAGATCCCCAAACGCATCGATGGCCGTCTGCACCGCGGCTTTGGCCCCCAACCCGGTAGCCACGTCATCATGGCTCGCCACGGCCTCGGCCCCCGTCGAACGCAATTGTTCCACCACTTCATCGGCCACGCTTTCGTCCTCGCCGGAGCCATCCAAGCCACACCCCAGATCGTTGACCACCACACGCGCCCCCTGGGCAGCCATCGCCATCGCGACCGCTCGGCCCACGCCTCGCCCTCCCCCCGTCACCAACGCCACTTTTCCTTCGAGTAACATGGCCGCGCAGTATGCTCCTATTTTCTCCACAAGCAACGAAAGAACCACCCCTCCGAACCTCTTCGTGCTATCCCATCCCCACCGCCAGCCCCGGATATGCCCATGGTTCACGATAAAATCGCCGTCGTCGACTTCGATGGGTTCCATGCCCATCTCATCGCCACCCAGATCCGACGTTTTCACGTTCTTTCCGAAATCCTCGACCCCAGCACGCCCCCATCGGCGTTGGGCGCCTACCGCGGCATCATCCTATCCGGATGCTTCCCCACCCCCGGCCAGCCAGTGAATCCCGCCTGGCTCGCGTTACCCCTTCCCATCCTTGGTCTCGGACCAGCCCAGACCGAAAGGGGAAAATCCCATCAGCGCCGTTCGTTGGCCCTACGATTCACCTCCGATTGCACACTCACGGGCCATCTACCCCATGAAATGGCCGTGGACATCGACGTGCCACCCCTCGCTTTACCGGAGGGATTTCGTGAAATCGGCGTCATAATCCAACCCGACGGCACTATGCGTCACAACGCCGCCATCGCCCATCAATCGCATAAACACTATGGTTTACCGCTTTTTCCAGGCGATGGCCCCCGCGACGATAGCCTTTGGCTCGAGAATTTCGTTCTGCGAATCTGCGGCTGTCAACCCACCTGGACGATCGAACAGGTCCTCGAAGAACAAATCGCCACGATTCGCCAAAACGTTGGGGATCGAGGTGTATTTCTACTCGTTTCCGGCGGCGTGGATTCCACGGTTTGCGCTAGCCTGCTCGGAAAAGCACTCGGTCCGGACCGTATCCACCTGCTGCATATCGACAACGGTATGATGCGGAAAAACGAGTCTTCCCACGTCATCGCGGAGTTCAAACGTCTGGGGCTGGCACGCCATCTTCACTTCGTCGACGCCTCCGACCGCTTTTTATCCAACCTGGCGGGCGTGATCGAACCGGAAAAAAAGCGTCTCATCATCGGCAACACGTATCTCGAGGTCTTCGAGGCCGAAGCCGAACGTCTGCAATTATCGGATATGCTGCTGGGCCAGGGGACCATTTATCCCGATACGGTCGAGACGGGCTCCTCGGGCGCCCCCGCAGTCAAAACTCACCATAACCGCGTTCCTCTGGTTGAAAAAATGATTGCCCAGGGCCGCGTCATCGAACCGATCCGTGACCTGTACAAGGTGGAAGTCAGAGAATTGGGAGAAAGGCTTGGCGTCGATCCAAGCCTCGTCTGGCGACATCCGTTTCCAGGACCGGGGCTCGGCGTCCGAACGCTTTGCTCCGATGGCACCCTGCCCCAAGGGCATGAGCAAGCCCGGTGGCAGCCGCTCATCGATGCACAAACCGGCCCGGTGGGAATGCATGGCTTGCTGATGCCCATTCGATCGGTGGGAATGACGGACCACCAGCGAACCTACGAACAGCCTGTTTTTCTATGGGGGAAAGCTACGGAGGAAAAGATTATCCGCCTGTCGGAAAACGTGTTTCGTCAAATTCCAGGCATCAATCGCTGCGTGGTTGACCTCACCGGAAAAGGCGCGAGCCGGATGCAACCGCTGGCCGCCAGCCTTACGCGCCAACGGCTGGATTTATTACGCGAAGCCGATGAGATCGTCATGAAAGGGCTTGCTCACCATGGACTGGAACGCGCGATCTGGCAATGTCCTACAGTGCTATTGCCCCTGTCGATCGATGGGAAAGGCCAGGAATTGGTCGTCGTGCGCCCCGTGTATAGCGAGCGAGCCATGACCGCACGTCCCGCGTGGTTGCCGGAACCGCTCGTTAGCGAGCTACTAGCGGAAATCCTGGCACTGCCGGGGGTGTCGGGGTTGGCGCTGGATGTGACGCCCAAGCCCCCCGGTACGATCGAATGGGAATAGGGGCGTAACGCTTCTTTGCCACGCAGGGCGCACGCGACGATCCGCAGGCGACCATCCTAGCCGAGCAGCAGCCTATCCTGGCTGGGCTAACCATGACGCACCTCGCACAGGGTGAGAAACCCCGGTAGCCCGCGAGCATCACCCCGCAGCGTACAAATAACTGTATTTATTGATGTTTTTATCAGGATTGACCAAAATGGACTCAAGGACTAGGTCAAAGTCAAAGGCCAGGGGATTCCCTGCTCCTATCCCTTTGCAATTCAGGAAAAATGAGGGGATCTGGTAGGAGGCGACCGAGCCTACGGCTCGAGCGCGATCCAGACGTTGTCTGACAGCTTCGGGATTCTGCCACGTCGACGCGAATCATGTCATTCCGAAGGACAAGGGGGCAACAGGCATATAAGGTCGCGGGTTCGAGCAAGAGGGTCATCTGGCGCAACGAAACCCGACAGGAAAGAGCCCATGGACAGACGAAAAGGAGAGACGAACGGCGCCGCGTAGCCACGATGGCTCGACATAGCTCCAACAGCCGCCGCGGCACACGCTGCTCTCCCCTTCTGAGAAACTGGCGCAGTTGTTACACTTGTTTCCTTCTGCACTGTACCAACCCTCGTCGTACACATCCAGTACCCATTCTACCATATTGCCCGCAAGGTCCTTGTGTCCCCACCGACCAGCGCCTGCCGGTTTGGATCCCACTTTCGCAATATCCGCAAAGGAGCAACCCGTTTTCCCATCGTATTGGCAGTCAAATACCGCAAGCTGAGGACTCGGCTCCACACTGCCCCAGGGATACAGCCTGTTGTCGATGCCTCCGACCGCCGCGTACTCCCATTCCGCTTCCGTCGGAAGCCGACCCCCATCCCACACGCAAAATGCGAAGGCATCGAACCAACTCACGCAATTGATCGGATGCTGTTCTGTATCGCCTTTCGTATCACGCCACGTGGGATAGACCGGGTCGCACTTCAGATGGCTCTGCCAATCCGCTTTGGAAGACGGCATGAGATGGTTCCAGGTGCTATGCCAACCCGTCCCGGGAATCAGAGGATGCTCGCCGGCTCCGTCGGACGGTAGCGTTCCATCGAATTGGTCCACGAACTTGCGAAATCGACCTACCGTGACCTCGAATTCATCCAGATAAAAGTCCGATACCGTCACATCATGCTCGGGCTGTTCATCGGTTTTGCAATACTGCATTCCGACTGAACATGCATCACTGCCGTTTTCGCTTCTGCCCATCGGAAACACGCCACCTGGCACGAGAATGCTCGAACAACAGTTCTTTCCTTGACACTCCTTGCCCGTCATCCCTTCGCAGGAGGGCCCCGGGACGCCGTATATCGTGGAGCCTCCGCTGCCTCCAGTCGCGCCGCCTGCTCCACCGGTCGCGCCGCCTGCTCCACCGGTCGCGCCGCCTGCTCCACCGGTCGCGCCGCCTGCTCCACCGGTCGCGCCGCTCGCTCCACCGGTCGCGCCGCCTGCTCCACCCGCTCCGGACACGCAACGCAACATGGCTTCTTTCGCGTCGTATCCGCAGTTCAATCCCTTTTGCCCACAGTCCTCGGAACGAAGCGTCCAGATTCCCTCCACCGGCTCGCACCACCACCGTAGGTCGCCATCACAGCAACCGAACAATCGCTCCCCGTGGCCTCCGAAGGGTTCGCAGCCAGTCGGTGTTTTCTCGCATCGAATACTATCGTTCGAGGCTCCGCTACCTCCAAATCCTCCTTGAGGACCGGCTTCTTTCGGTTCCCCGGTTCCTTTGGAAAAATCATCTGGGGATTCCCCCAACCGACATCCGCCTACCCAGGCCAATACGACGCTTCCTTCGACCAGCAACAGGAATGAATTTCGATACCACATAAATTTACACGAAACCGGCGAGTTGATAGGGCGTGTTGTTTTCCCAATCATACCAATCACGAGATCGTCACCTGGGATATCCCCGGCCCATGCCAATCACGACGAACAATAGCGTAGCCCCGCCGTGTTGGCAATGTCGCACATTGCGGTCCGATAGGGCCAGGGCCCACGGTCACCGCCCACGCGAAACGGTCACCAAACTGGGCTGACAATGACGTTCCTCGCGGGGAATGAAGGCCTCGCCGAGCCTCCGCAGAAGGCCTCGTGGCCCGCGGGTATCGTCGTCACACTGCACGCAACTAGACGTATTTACAGGTGTTTGTATAAGGGCTGGTCATGATGGGGCTCAGGTGCTGGTCGACAGTGACACTCCTTCGTTTGCTCTTCGGGGCGAACGGTCGGGGCAAAGGACTGTTATGATGAAAGAGGCGCTTGCCTTGGCGTGCCAGGTTGCCGCCATCAGGGCCCTGACCTTGTCAAACAAAGCGTCTGGTTCGAATACCCAGCGTCACGAAACCCGAGCTATTCGTTCCGAGCGAAAGGCGGGTGGAGGCCAAGCATAAAGGCGTGTTAAATCAGTATGTTGACACTATCCCCGGGGAATGACCGACGAGTTGCGGATGGACGCCATGTACCGCCTTGCGGAAGGAAGGTCTATTATTCCCTCCCCTCGACGGAGGAACGCAACCTCATGTTTGCGGTTCGGTGGATGGCGGCAAGGCTTGTCTTGCGGGTTTGAGGTGACCGGCGAGCAACCATCGGCCCACGGCGATGGCGAGCCGTTGCAAGGGGTGGCGATTTCCACCGGGTCGCCAAGTGGTGGCGAGACGGTTTTCGTAGGCGTCGAACTGCAATCCCCAGGGGGCCGCGAGCAATCGTCCACGTTTCAGCACAATTTTGAGCACCTGGGTGGCCGCCACGCCGGCACAGAGTTCACACGCCATCGGGGTTGAAGGCCCCGACCGGGCTTGTAGGCTCACGCGAGACGGATCCATCAAGTAACCTTGGTGGATTCGAGCGGGTGCCAGCCCCACGAGGAATCGAAGGTATTGTTCCGCTTCAGGCAAACCATCAAGGCGGAAATACTGCTCGAACGACATTTTTCCGGGAAGAAAGTTGAGCACGGCGGTTCCCATGCCCAGCGGAGCCGCGGTAGTCGCCGCCACGCCCAGCCGGTGGCAAGCAGAAAACACCGCGCGCCGGGCGTCCATGGCAAAGAAATCCAAGCCATCCACGTACACGCTCGCCCCAGACAGAAAATGATCCACGTTATGCGCCCCTATTCCTTGGGGAAACGTCCGGATATCGAGGTGCGGATTGATATCCAACGCCATCTCGACCAGGGTTTCGAGTTTGGGCCTGCCGACCGAAGACAACCGGGCTCCCGCTTGCCGATTGAAATTCTCCACTCCGAATCGATCGAAGTCCGATAGAGAAAATCGGCCGATTCCTAGCCGGGTAAGTGTCAACAGGTGGCTTCCGCCCACACCCCCCATACCCGCGATGGCGACCCTCGTTTCTCGCAAGACTTGCTGCTCCTGCTCCGTGATCCAGCCGATATTGCGGGAAAACGCTTGCCCATATTCAAAAGCTGCCGTCATTCACACTCCTATCGTCTCCAGGAAAGCGGTGCTCCCATACCGACCGGTTTTCTGATCAAAAAAACAAAAATGATTTCGACGTTCGATTCAGAATCTCCGCCCGTTCACCGCACTGCGTCCATAGACCGATCATCGACCGGTCCCCGCCCCACGGAATCAATATGGCAAGCATCGTCGCTGAAAACGTGAGCAAGTCCTTCCGACAAGGCAGGGAATTCGTGCATGTCCTTGAAGATGTCTCGCTTTCCGTGGATCCGGGAGAGGTGGTAGCGCTGGAGGGCCCGTCGGGCTCCGGAAAAACTACGTTATTATCTATTCTTGGCTGCATCTTGACCCCTTCCAAAGGCAGGGTCGTCATCGACGGCCATGAGGTATTGGCGAGCGACGGTTCCAAGCTGGCGGAAGTTCGGAAACGATTCATTGGTTTTGTATTTCAGCAATACAATCTTTTCGCGGCGCTATCGGCGTTGGAGAATGTCGAACTCGCGCTCAACATCAAGGGTGTTCGCGGTCCGCGGGCTCGGCAGGCGGCACAAAAGGCGCTCGAGGACGTGGGGCTCGGCGATCGGATGGGATTCCTCCCTCGGGACTTGTCCGGTGGACAGAAGCAGCGCGTGGCCATTGCTCGCGCGCTGGTCGGTTCGCCCAGCGTATTGCTCGCCGACGAGCCCACCGCGAACGTGGATTCTCGTGCGGGGCAGGCTATTTTGGAGATTTTCAGGACGTTGGCCAAGCGCGACGCGCGTGCGTTGTTGATTGTCACCCACGACCCGCAAGTGCGCACGGTCACCGATCGGGTGCTGTGCATCCGCGATGGTCGTTTGACCTCAGAAAGTGGAACATGACCATGGGAATGCGACGAGCTTTCGTGTGGGCCGGAGGCGGAATGGCAGTGGTGACCGCTGCGGTGGCTGGATGGTTGCTTTTCGGCGGTCCGGATGTGTGGTCATCGGCCGAGGCAGCGGCCGCCCAATCCGCTCCGGCCATGGAGCCTACACCCGCTATTCGCGCCGAGGGGCGTGTCAGCACCTATCCGGGAGACCAAGTGCATCTGGGCACGGAATTGGGCGGTACCATCACGCGTCTTCATGTCCGTGAGGGGGAAACCGTAAAAAAGGGCGATATCTTGGTGGAATTCGATGATACGACCCTGCGCGCAGCCTTGGGGGAAGCCAAAGCAGGCGTTCATGCCCACAATGCCCGAGCTGGATTCCATGTCAAAGAGACCCAGCGCTTGAAAACCCTATCGGATAGCGGAGCCGTACCCCCACGGGAACTCGATCGCGCCAAAAGCGAGCGCAACGCGACCTTCGCCGAAACCGCCGTCGCCCTGTCCACCGTCAAACGCATCGAAGCCGACCTGGCGAAAACCGTCCTGCGCGCCCCCATCGACGGCACCATCATCGCCTGCTCGGTCGAACAAGGCGAAACCTTACCGCCCATGGCCCAACTGCTCACGATCGCCAATCTCGATCGCTTACGTATCGTCGCTGAAGTGGATGAATTCGATGCCGCAAGGGTCGAACTCGGCTCCGAGGCAACGATCACCGCGGAAGGACTGGACACCTCCTGGGATGCCAAGGTGGAAGAAGTGCCTGGAGCCCTCGTGCCCAAAGGCCTGAAACCTCGGGATCCTGCCCGACCCGTCGACACACGCGTGCTGCTCGTCAAACTCGGATTGTTGCAGCCAACCCCATTGAAGCTTGGACAACGGGTGGAAGTTCGCATCCATCTACCCCCCACCCACGCCTCGGAGGGCCGCTAAAGCCATGCTCGAACGCTTGCGCGATGCACTGATCGACCGTCGAATCCGCTCCAAAGCGGCCATCCACCACACCCCCCTCGACCGATACCGCGTTCGTATCGCCAGAGACGTGCACCAACACGAAGACGCTTTCCGATTGCTGCACGTTGCCTATGCCTTCCAAGGCATCGAAAATATCCGAAGTGATAAGTTGCGGATCACCCCGCAACACGTCCTGCCGGAAGCCACCGTTTTCGTGGCATACGAAGGGGAGCAATGCGTGGGCACCATGACGGTAACCCTCGACTCACCCGCTGGAATTCCTGTAGAAAAGGACTATCCCGAAGCTATCGAGCGATTACGGAATCACGGTTCGACCCTTGTCGAATATGGCTCCCTCGCGGTGGTGCGCCGCTGCTGGAGCACAGGCGTGGTCGTGTTATTGAACATTGCCGCATCCTACTGGGCTATTCACATGCTCGAGGCCACGGATATCGTGATGGGCGTGAACCCCAAAGCCCTGCCCTTGTACCGAAGTCTGTACGGTTTTCGTCCCTTGGGAAAACCCAAACAACACGCGGAACTCACCGCTCCGGTGGCCGCCATGAGCCTGCGCATTGCCGATGGCCTGGCCCATACTCGTAAATATTGGCCCAAACCCATGGCCTCCGGACGAACCATCGCGGAGCATTATGCGATAGAGCTTCCGGAATGCATCGAGATCCCCGCGCGACTATCCTCGCGGGAAGTGACCAGATGGAAACTGCCTCGTTCCGTGTTTCAAGAATTGTTCATCAATCGCTCCGATCGCCTCGACACTTTGGACCCCACCACACTCGCCTACCTCAAACGGTGGCGAAGCGATCAAACTCTTCAAGCTAGTGAAAATACAAAGGATTTTTTCATAAAGGGAAGTCCCCATGCAACCTGGTGACGTCTTTGCGGACCGATACCGCATCACTCGCATCCTTTCGGTCGGCCAGATGGCCACGGTTTGCGCGGCCGACCATACGCTGACACGCCAGTCGGTCGTTCTCAAGTTGATCCGCGGCAATTGTCTTCCGGGTTCGCCGGATCCGACGGCATGGGAAGTCAGGTTTCGCCGGGAGGTCCGCGCCGCGGCCGGTATAGACAGCAAGCATGCGGTTCGCATCCTGGACGCTGCCATCGACACGGCCACAGGAATTTCTTATCTGGCCATGGAAGAACTCCAAGGCGAGGACTTATCCGAAACGATCCGGCGCATCGGGTGTTTCCCGCCCCATATCGCGCTTCGTCTGCTGTCGCAAGCGTGCCACGCGGTGCAGGCGGCCCACGAAGTTGGGGTCGTGCATCGCGATATCAAACCGAGCAATCTTTTTCTTGCGGAAAACAAGGACGGCACGGTAACCGTCAAGCTCCTGGATTTTGGTTTGGCCAAGGCGTTTGCCGACGGAATGGGACTGATGAGCCTGGCGGACGTCACGGACGCGGGCAAGGTACTCGGCACTCCGAGCTTCATGTCTCCGGAGCAAGCGCAGGATCCGAGGAGGGTCGATCATCGGACGGATATTTGGTCCTTGAGCGCGGTGCTGTACCGGATGCTTTGCGGTCAATCTCCTTTTTCGGGTCCGGAGGGGACGGCCGGCACGTTGATTGAGCTAGCGACGGGCTCCCGGGATCCGGATCCCGTACAAAACACGGCGCCGTGGATTCAACCTGGGGTTGCCGCCATCGTTCATCGGGGGCTTCAACGGGATCTTCGACAACGATATGCCCGTGTGGAGGATATGCATCAAGATATTCTGGAATGGCTGGATCATCAGGACTCGTGCAATGTCGCTGAAATTGTGTCCCTGTCTCGTCAGCAACGGCAAACTCTGGCACCCATGATGACCGAAGCGGATCTTTGCCTGGGTCAGCCGCGCGTGGGGTTTCGCTCAGCTATCGATGAACAACAACCCCCCCGCTCATCGCAAACCAATCTACGTATTTCGTCGATAACCAGACATCTTCGACGATGGCTGGCGGTGGGGGGAGTGCTGGCGGGAATGACGAGTGCCGAAGGGCAGGGTCATGGTTCAACCCCAGGGACATCGCTCCTCGCTGAAGGGGTGTCACCGAATGTCTCCGCGAGCCTTTGGGTTCCCTAACGCCAAGCGAGGGACCGCGTGGTCGATCTGGCTCGAAAAAACCTGCTGCATGATAAGGCGAGGCTGGTGCTCACGCTGGCGGGCGTAAGCTTTTCCGTCTGCCTCGTGCTCGTCCAGGTGGGGTTGTTCATGGGGATGTTGGACAACGCCTCGCTCATCATTGATAGAACGGACGCGGATATTTGGATCACCTCACGAAACACGCCCAATGTGGATTTCGGCCAGGCCTTTTCGGATAGGTATGTCGACCGGGTGCGGTCCACCCCGGGCGTGGCCAGAGCGGATAATCTCGTCGTATTTTACTTTGATATGGCGCTTCCCACGGGAAAAGAAGAGCGAACCATCGGTTATGCCATGAGCGATCTGGCCGCCTGGGGTTTGCCCTGGAGCTTGGTCGAAGGAAGCGCCAAAGACCTCCGAAGCGGTCCGTTCATCGTTCTGGACCGTTCCGCCCGACGGCGTTTTGGTCCTTTTCAGGTGGGAGATTACCGCGAAATGAGCGGAAAACGCGTTCGCATCGTGGGTATGACCACGGGTGCCATGTCCTTTACCACCATGCCCGTCATGTTTCTCGACCACAACCTGGCCCAATCCCTCGCGCCCGAAGTGCTCGAAGACAAAACCATGTATATCGTGGCCAAGCTGAGCCCCGGGGCCGATCACGCCGCTGTATGCCAAGAGTTGCGAAAACGCCTCCCTTACAACGACGTCTGGAGTCGGGATGACTGGCGTACGCAAACAAGGATGTATTGGATCGTCGTGGTGGGGCTGGGTCTCAATATGTTGCTGACCGTCAGCCTGGGCTGTTTGGTGGGAGTCGCGGTCGTGGCCCAGACTTTGTACACATCCACCATCAAACAGTTGCCGGAGTTTGGAACCCTGAAGGCCATTGGAGCAAGCAATTTCGATATTTATCGTCTATTGGGGCGTCAATCGCTGCTGGTGGCGCTCGTTGGCTTCGTTCTTGGGGTTGGGCCGGCGCTGCTGCTTCGCGTGGCGCTCCAATCGATGGAACTCAAGGTATTGATGCCCGGCTGGCTGCTCATCACTGTTTTTTTCAGTACCTTGGCGCTCTGCCTGGCCGCCGCGTCGGTGTCGTTTCGAAAAGTGGCGTCCATCGATCCGGCCATCGTCTTCCGGGGATAGGAGGATCCCATGGTGGATCTTGCGATAAAAAGCCTATTTCACGATAAAACCCGGTTGCTTATCACGCTTTGCGGCGTGGCTTTCGCGGTCACGCTCGTCTTGTCCCAGGTCGGACTTTTTCTCGGTCTGCTCAATAATGCCTCCGTGACCATAGAAAACTGCCGAGCCCACCTGTGGATCGCTTCCCACAGCTCGCCCAACGTGGACTTCGGACATACCTTCTCAGACCGTTATGTCCATCGAGTTCGCGCTGTCCCCGGCGTGAAACGTGCCGATAACCTCATCGTCTACTACTTACCCGTCGTGCAGCCTTCCGGCGCCGTCGTCACCACCATCGTCTATGCGATGAAAAACTTCAGCGCCTGGGGCCTTCCTTGGGATGTGCGGCAAGGTAATCTTGATGATCTGCGACGGGGATCCAACATATTCATCGATGAGTCGGCGGGACGGACGTTCGACCCTTTCGCCCTTGGAGAGTATCGAGAAACCCAAGGATATCGTCTGCAAATCGTGGGAACGACCAAGGGGGCGGTATCGTTTACCACCTATCCCATGATGTTTCTCGATATTTCCACGATGCGTTCCGTACTGCCGGACTTGACGGAAGGCCAAACCACTTTTGTGTTGGTCGAACTCGAACCCGACGCGGATGTCGAGCAAACGCGCGAAATTTTGCGCCAAAGGTTGCCCCACCACGATGTGTGGACAAAGGCGGAATGGCGTCAAATGTCGCGGGAATACTGGATCGTCACGACCGGCTTGGGGTTCAATATCTTCGTCACGGCGGCGTTGGGCTGTCTGGTCGGCTTGGTCATCGTCGCCCAAACCCTGTATGCCTCTACCTTGGAACACGTGCATGAATACGCGACATTCAAAGCCATCGGGGGGAATAACAAGAGTATCTACTGGATGTTGACGAAACAGGCTTTCATCTGCGCCGTATTGGGATTTCTGATGGGTCTTTGCCCCGTGTTGGCGATGCAGGCGTGGGTGCCGAAACTAGGTCTTTCGTTGGTCACCCCGGCATGGCTGGTAGCCTCGGTATTCGGAGGGGCTGTATTGCTATGTTTGGCCTCCGCTACAGCCTCTTTTCGCACCATCGCCACCGTCGATCCCGCCCTGGTGTTTCGCGGCTAAAAGCGTGTTCCGAAGCGAACCCCGTCCATGCCGACGGATCGCTAGAGGCTTGTTGCGACGACATCCTGTCCCCATCCGGACGGCCATCATGATAGTCCAATTAAATCCATGAGTTGAATACAAATAGGCTATTGGGTAGTATCACAATAGACCCGCATGCGCCCCGATTTCATATAGGGGGACAACCAGCGCGTTTCGAAAAAGATCTCGTCTGGCGTGTACTCGATATTGTCGAAGGCACTATGAAAATACCATGTCCAGCTCCCCGGCGTGTGACCCGTATCGGCACCCAATGGGGGCGTCGGCACGTCCTGCACAGAACCGTCGTCGCCGATAGTCACGATTCGAACCGTGTTTTTGCCGACATCATCGCCAATAAAAATGACCATATACCGCGATTTCCACCAGAAAGCACCGCTGTCCCCGTGTCGAAAAGGTCCCCCATCCCATGCAATCGGATCACCTCGAAGCTCACCATTTCCGGAAAAAAGCTGACAACGGGCGGAATACGGATCGCTAAAGTCGCTTCGGAACGTATGACCACATACCAACGCCCCATGGTTGCTGACGGCCATAAAAGGCCATGTGTACTGCTCGGTGGGCAAAGCGTGCGTGGCCACCACCGTCGTTCCATCGAGAAACACGACTTTTTTCGAACTCGTCCCCATCACGATCCAATGGGTTCCTGTCCACGCGACATCGCTCCAACCAAGTCCATCAAGCTCCACACTCGCCACCGGCTCGAACTGCGTATTCAACTCTTCGAAGAAAGCCTGCGTGCCAGAACGAATGGAAAGCATGCCTATCCGTTTGCCGTTCCAGCCAATCGCCCGTCCCAGGTTGGTCGCCACCGGAACTCCCACGGAAAGTCCGTCGGCGTTGGCGCGAAATAGCATACCAGAAGCCAAAATGACCGCTAGATCCCCCGTCCACACCAAATCATCGGTTCGGGAAAACGGATTCTTCACGTTCTTATCCGCAATCATGGTCGTGCTCAAATGGCTGCCATCGCTCCCCCAACGCGCAAGATATAATTTATAATTCTGACCTTGACCATACGGTTCTTCTTTTCCCACATAGGCGAAAAGATGCTCCTTGCCCGTCCACGCGCTGCGCGCGGCTTCCCACGACCCAAGCGTAAGCCCATCCGGTGATTGGATTCGATCCCATCGAACGGAATCAGGGGGACAGTAAGCCACAACCTCACACCCATCATCGATGAACCCGTTGCGGTCGTCGTCCAACCCATTGCCACATATCTCTTGGGTCAAACCCCCATCGTCCTCTACCGTCCCCGTATCCACTCCCGCATCTTCCCCCCCATCAGGCTCACCACACCCATCATCCACCAGGCCGTTGCAATCATTGTCAATCCCATCGCCGCAAGTCTCTTCGGCAGGAAAGACGACGCCTACACAATCGGACCAGGTACCATTCGATTGACAGGTCTGTTGTCCCGGTTTGCACGGCAAAGAAAGGTTGGGAGACCAACCGCAACTTCTCGATTCTCCCACGGTACCACAATCACATCCTTCGTCGACCGCCCCATCGCAATCGTTATCCACTCCGTCACAGAGTTCTTCGGTGGGCGTCACGGCACCGGAACAATCCCCAACCCAAAACGAAAACTCACCCCGACCGGGGCAAAGCATCAGCCCATCGGCGCATTCGCCTTGGTGTCTTGCCTCAATCGGCCCAGGAAAGCAGGGCGCAATCTGGCCTGGGGTACACGGACACCCATCGTCCACGAATCCGTCGCCATCGCTGTCCAGGCCATCGCCGCACTTGCCTTCTGCCACCCCCGGGAGTTTTCCTTCGATTTTTCCGGTATTTTCACCGATATTCACGGTGCTCGTGCATGCTGCGGCAACCACGAGGGCAAAAAGGACAGCCCAAGCTGCCCTTGCAGGTCTTTTTGTCCGAAGTCCATGTCCACGGCCGGAATGGTTCGTGGGTTGTCCCGGCGTTCGAGACTTTTCACTCATGGCGCTTGCTCTTGGGTGCATCGGAGGGTCGGTGAGCGGGAGCCGACGATGAGCTGCTCGGCTGCCCCGTAACGTGTTCTATTTTTTTTCGGTGCGCGCTATCTGGATTGTCTTTCAAAAACGCTCGCGAACGGTCTTTGGCTTCTTCGTCGTGGCCGAGCCGTTGCAAAGCCTCGACCATGAGCACCTCCCGTTCTTGTGCGAGCATGCCATGAGGGTAACGGCGCGCGTGTTCTCGGCACAAACTCAGGGTACGTTGAGGATGGCTATGCAGTGCCCGCTGAGCTTGTTGGATAAGGTCGAGTTCGGAAGGTACGGCGGATGCTGGTTTGCTTTCGGCAGGGCGCACGATCTTCGGCTCGTCCAGAACGGATGCAGAAGAAACGGGGGGTTGCACAATCTGTGGCGATGAACTCGCCGCCAGGGTGGGCAACGACGGCGCGCTCGTTGCGGAAGAGCCAGAAGGGAAAACAGCCGCGGGCGATGGTGGACGAGTGGCAAACCACAGCAATCCCCCAACCACGGCGGCAAGCAACACCGCGCTGGCGCTTTTTAGGATGGGCAACGACAAAATAGTCGGTGCGGGCGGGGGTTCGACGGGAGAAGAAGCAGGATGGGGAGGCGACGGTTCAGGAGGCTGCTCAGGGCCAGAAGGACCAGCCAGACCCAAACCCGCTCGCAGTCTTTCGACCGCTTCAGGCGACGGACCGCGAGCACGCATGGCGGCGAGCCCAACCTGCACGGGAACCGGCAAGCTTGCGTCGTCGCGAGAATCAAAGGATTCATCCTGCATCGACGACCTCCTGAGGGTTGGGTTCTCGAAAAGCGGCGATCACATGCTCACGGGCTGCTTTCACACGAGAATACGCGGTTTGTAACGGACATCCAAGCGCTTGCGCCACCTCCTGAATCGAGAGTTGTTCGACTTCACGCAAAATAAATGCCATTCGCTGCTCTTCTTTGAGTTCTCCAAGCACGGACTCGAGCCTGGTCAAGGCTTCCACCTGTTCATTTCGGGCATGTTGACCCATATCGGCACTGTCTTTTCCGGGATCACTTGCGAGCTGTTCCCTGCGAACATGCGCTCTTCGTCGATGGGAAGCAGCAACCCGTCGGGCAATCCCGAACAGCCAAGAGCGCAAACAAGAAGGGTCATTCAATGTCGCGAGTTTTTTCGCCACGATGATGAATACTTCTTGGGCTGCGTCTTCCACATCGTCACCGCGGATTCCATGATGTTCGAGCACCCGCCAAACGAAACTCACATGGCTTTCGAACACTTGCGAAAACTCGAGTCGAGGACCCGATGATTCATCCATATCCGCAAGAGCCATGCTGCCTACCGTCCGAAATTCTGATAAGTTTGTTATGGAATGTGTACGAAGGTCAACGCCAGGCGTCCATACACCCCGGAGCTTTGGTAGAGGGTCTGAGAGTCCCCGGATTCATTGGTAAATTCGATTTGGTGGCGCACCAGCGGCACTCCACCGGATAGACCGAGTCTCATCCCCCAGCTTCGTTCGCCAGGGATTTGGGCATCGACTCCAACCCAAAGACCGCCAACCCCCGCGGCGCTATCGTTGTTGTGGTCAAAACCAGCCCCTGCTTCCAGAATACGTCCTGCTTGGAAACCAGCACATAGGGAAGAACGAAAACCGGAAGCTCTCAGCCAAGCCCCGCACCCAGAGCCATCCACCGTCCATCCGGTGATCGTCACACGGCCCACGTCATACGAGACACTGCGGGGAGGCAACCACGACGCTTCGACGCGAAACGCTCCCCTCCCATGGATGGCTTCCATCCCCACGGTGGTCAGCCAAGTGATTTCCGGCAAGACGCCGACTTGTGCCGCGGCACCAAGCCCAAATCCAAGCTGCCACGGCTCCGTTTCCTGCACAACCGCAGGCTTGGGCCTCGGACGCGCCACAGCAGCCAGGGGGGCCGGCGCAACCGCCACCACAGGAACGTGCAGCCTCAATGTGCTCTGTTGATAGTCTATCATCAACGCCACAGACAATGGTACCGCCGCATTCAACGTCGAGCATGTCCGATCCTCACTCTCCAATTCGCGCCGCCCGATCGGACTGCCGTTCGCATCGTGGAGCGATATCCGCACCACAGGTTTTCCCGCTTCCAACACCACCGCCCCTTCCAAGACCAAATCGGGGTTATTTTCAATAAAAACACTACGTTGTAGCCTATCCTCGACATCTTTCACAAGCGTCTTGGCGTCGATACATGTAGGGTCTTGCGTGCGATTCTCCCACAACAGGCGGACCCGAATCGGGCGCATCTCCTGCTGTTGGGCTTCGCAAGGGGAAACGACACCGACAAGACAAAGGACGCAAGCGACCCACGGTCTGGGCCAGCGGCCGATGGACATCGGGTCGACACGCAGGTTGACAGGCATCGTGCTTCCGGTCCTACAAAGAACGCATTCAGTTATCCAGGGTATTGTGTGCGCGATGGGTCGTTGTTCGTGCAAACGGCAGGAACCACATCGAAAAGTGCAGCGAATCGGGGACGGTAGTGAATGTTTAAAGGGTTCTGCCGAGGTTCATTGGTTCTGGGCTTCAGCGGCAAGCTGCGAGGTCTGGTCGCTTGCGACGAGGAGTCGACAAAGGGGTAGGCGCAAGGAACGTGATGAAGGCAACGGGCCATAGCCAAGGCGCCCCATGGCAACCGTGTGGCGAGCCATCGAGGTTCCTAACTGTCTTTCCAAGCGCTTGGCCAACCGGGCAGCCCGGTCGTGGATAGCCGGCACGGATGTGAAGTTTCTGCCTTGCCGTATGTAGCGGGAGAAGATCACGGGCGTCATCTCGGGTTGCAAAACCAGCCCCAGACTCGTGGCCGTAAGCCACAATCGCTGCAGGGAACGACCGGCCATGACGAAATCGTCGATGGTCGAGGGCTCTTGTTCAGCAACCAGGGCGAAATGGGCGGCGCAGCGCAAACCAGGGATCAGGTCGAGTTGCAGACGCGGCACCCATGTTCCCCCGAGCCAGGTGTTGAGAAAGCGAACTCGTTCCCACCGTTGCAAGGCCCAGCGCATGAGCCGAGTGGTCAGCGGATCGACACCGACGGCTCGATCGGGGACTCGGTCATCACTGAATTGTGCATTCCATTCAATGATATCGCGATGCGTAGGGTAGGCTTCTGGCATGGTGAGACGGTTTTTGGCGTTTGCGGCCATGAAGCGCGCCATGTTCCAGCGTTGGGCAAGCCCTTCGAACCACAGGATGCGATAGCCGGTAACACTCGAGGAAAGAGCGTCTTTATGGGCTTCGGATAGAGGGCGAGAAGACATGGCCCTTCGCTGCACGGCTCTTTTCTCGATCATCGCAGCAAGCGGATGGGGGCGCGAATCCTGATGCGCGGTCAGGGTTATTTCGTAGACGGGGGCGCTATCTGCACTTGACGTTTTTCGCGCCATGTCAGCCCGAAGCCCTTCGGTCGTGGCAGCGATGGCCAAGGTTTCCAAAAGGGCACCTTGAGCAATCTGACTCGCATGACCGTCGAGATCGTACACGCAATGGGCGCGCGTATCGTGACCGAGTATGTGGAGCCGGTCCTTGCCGAGCACCTGGAAACGCCAGGGTTGCGTATTGTCACCACTGGGAGCCCAGCGGGCCAGAGCCAGGATACGCTGAATGGGAAATATGTTCATCATTTTGCCTCTTCACACGGTGGGATGGCTTGCGTTGTGCCTGGTTGCCTTTGCCCGATGTGGACTCCGAAGCCTCGTGCGGGCCGAGCTTCATGGTGGAGTCCTTCGCTCGACGCGCCTTGGAGCCGACGGTGGGCTTTGGAGTAAGCTGTGCCGTGAAGGGTTGGGTTTTCTGAGGGTGTTGTTCAGAAGATGTCGAAAGACAGGCAGGGCCTGAGGCAGGAGGCGAGCGCTTCCGCCCCAAGAAGGAGCTTGCCTCGTTTTCTATCGTTTCGTTCGAAAAGGATGAAGATAGGCGGGGCGGAGGAGTGGTTTTGGCTTTATTTCACCCGACGCAGCGAGTTGATGAAAACGCTTGGGGGCACGAAGTCCGTCAGACGCTCCACCTCGTTTCCCTTGGCATCGAGGAGGATGACGGTGGGCAAACCAACCACACGATATTTTTTCTGTAATTCCATCACTTTGGGGTCATCGTCTTGGGTAGCATCGATTTTTAGCAACACGAAGCGTCCGAGTTCGGCTCGGACTGTGCTTTCCGGGAAGGTTTCGCGAGCCAGACGTTTGCAGGCGCTGCACCACTCCGCCGTAAAATCGACCAGCATGGGTTTGTTACCCGCTTTGGCCGCGGCGAGAGCTTCCGTTTCGTCGGTTTTCCAGTCGAAAGCTTCGCCACCGTCCGAGGAAGAAGTGTCTTGATCGCTGAATTCCTTAGGTTTTTCCAGCCAGGCGAGCAAAAAGGCCAGCCCGCCGATGGTCAACACCAGGCCTATGGTTTTTCGGACAGCCCGCCCTGGTCCTTCGTCGAAGTTCAGATGGATGGCCCCCAAGGCAATGCCCACGACGGCCAGGGCGCCAGCCACTAGCGGCACGGACACGGCGGAAGGCAGCGAGGCGGTGAGCTGGGGAAAGGCATTTTTGACGAGGTAAAGGGCCACGACGGCCAGGACGATGCCGAAAAACGATTTGATGGCGACCATCCATTTTCCGCTTTTGGGGAGGCGGACAGCGAACGTTCCGACGAGCCAAAAAGGAACACCAAGTCCGAGAGAGAAAGCGAAAAGAGCGGCCGCACCGAGCCACGGGTTCTGGGTTTTTCCGATCCACAAAAGGATGCCTGTGAGAACGGGGCCGGTACAGGGAGCTGCCACCACGCCGCTGATGAGCCCCAGCACGAAGGCGCCGCCATAGCCAACGCCTCCCATGGTGGCGAGTTTGTTGGTGAGTTTGGAAGGGAGAACGAATTCGAAAAGGCCGAACATCGAGCCGGCGAGCGCGAGAAAAACCAAGGCGATGCCGATGATGACCCATCGATTGGACAAAGCCGCGCCGAACAGACTTCCCGTCAGTCCAGCCACCAAGCCCATGGGCGTGAACATGGCGGCGATACCGAGAACGAATACCGTGGACAGGAGCATGGCCTCGCGCCGGGACTTGGATTGTCGCGCGCCGAATACGCTGACGGTCACGGCGATCATCGGGTACACGCAAGGGGTGAGACTGGTGAGAAAGCCTCCCAGGGCAGCGGCTAACGCCGCGTAAATAGGTCCTTTTTCGAGAGCCGAGGTAAATCGATCCGCCACGTCGGAAGCGTAGGCCGCGGAAGGTATGGCCAAGATGAGCCATGCGATGAGCATGGCGACGGCACGGGGGTGGCGTGGGGGGGTCATCGTGGGACGAGACAAAGTCATCGTGAACAAACCCTATGGTACGGGAGGATGTGTTTGCGTAGGGGGCTCATCGGCCCTCGTGTCAGAGCCAAGCGCGGGCGCCATCGATTCAGGGGGAAAAATCATCGAAGGCATCTTTGTGTGATGTCTTTCGAGGAGGAGGCGTTGTCGATACAGGTCATGGCGGCGTCGGTAATTCGCTTGCCGACGCAGCCGGTGATGAGTTCATCGCGTTTTTTTCTACGAGTTTCCGCTTTTCGTTGTTCGATGAGGTCTGGGTTGGTGATGCCTTGTTCTTTGAGTTCGAGTTCGACGATTCGATCGATGATATGCTCACAATCCTTTTCGGTGGCGTAGCGGCAACCGAAGGCGAGCAGGGAGATCAACACGAGCGGAGCAAACCGGGAGGGGGACACGCGCGGCAGTGTACTCGACCCTCGTCCGCGCGCAACCATGGTGGATTTCTGGACGAATTATGCAGGCTTGCTACGCTAAAACCATAGTGCGCGAGCGAGCGAAACCTGAAGACTGGACGCCGGAAACCATGTTGCAGCGAGCCATCGCGGCAAAAACGGCCACGACAAGAGCCAAGTATGCACGTCTTGGATTGTCGACGGAGCAGCCTTTGGATCGGACGACGCAATCGTTGTTGCTTCGTCAGCTATATCTTTCGTATTTCGAGAGTGAGAATTTCGAAAAAGCGTTGGAGATTGCGGAGCAGATACTGGCATTGGGCATCATGCTGGACGTCTGTCGTCAGGACATGGCGCGGACGTTGTTGTCGTTGGGGCAATTGGATGCGGCGGTAGAGCATTTGCGATTGGCGGCGCGCGCAGCTCCAGCGAGCCGTCGTTCCTTTCATTGGTGGACGTTGGGCAGTGTGCTTTACTTGGCGGGGCGGCTGGAAGAAGCGGAAGGGGCGTTGCGACGAGCCGTGCGTTGGGGGACGACAGCTCGGCCGTTATACGATGCCCAACTGGCATTGATTCAGCTTGAAATGGGGCAATCCGTGGCCGATGTGGACGATGTGGTGGAAAGGCTGGAGGAGGCTCCTTGTGGTCAGGGTTATGGTCGGTTCGTGCTCGGCATGCTTTGTCTTCGCGCAGGTTTTGCTTCGAAAGGCGAGCATTACTTGCGTCTGTTTCTCAAACGACTTCACCAGGGGCGCAAAGCCACGGCTCTTTCGTTGTCCGGAGAGATTGCCATCGCCCAGGAGCAACTTCGACGGCTGGCTGGTTGAGGCTCATCGAGCGGAGGGGTCTTCGGTGGTGCCGGCGACACCGCGGTATCGGAGCATGGAATCGGATTGTGGTTCGGGGGCCTCGGGGACTTCGACGACGATGTTGCCGCCGAGTTTGCATACTTCGTCTTGCAAAGCGCGAATGCAATCGCTGTCGGCATCGTTTTTTCCGCAGGGAGCCTGGACATCACCGAGGGTGGTGAATTCGACGTTTTTGGGGACTCCGACGCGGTAGACGGTGACGGGGCAGCCGGCAGGGTGTGGTGGTAAGGTTGGAGGGGGAAGAGCAGCACACCCCACACAAAGCGCCAAGGCAGACAAACGTAGGCAGGTCATGGGGACTCCGGAAGGTGCAGCAGGGGAAAGCCCAGGGCTTGGCGTTGTGCGACAAAGGATTCGGCGACTTGACGTGCGAGCAAGCGGACGCGTCCGATGAACCGTTGTCGTTCGGTGACGCCAATGGCGCCGCGGGCATCGAGGACGTTGAAGTGGTGTGCGGCTTTCACCACGTAATCATAAGCTGGCAAGACCAGGGTTCGAAGGGGGTCTTTGGATAGGGAAAGCAGACGTTTGGCTTCGGCTTCGCAGCGGTCGAAAGCGGCAAAATGCGCGGCTACGTCGGCGAATTCGAAGTTGTAGGAAGACCATTCCCATTCGCCGCGTTGGAATAGTTCGCCGTAGCGGACGCGGTCATTGAATTGCAGGTCGTACACGTTATCGACATCTTGCAGGTACATGGCGATACGTTCGAGGCCGTAGGTGAGTTCGCCGGTCACGGGTTTGCAGTCGATGCCACCGACTTGTTGGAAGTAGGTGTATTGTGAGACTTCGAGCCCATCGATCCACACTTGCCAACCCAAACCCCAGGCACCGAGGGTAGGGGATTCCCAATCGTCTTCGATGAAGCGGACATCGTGGGCAAGCGGTTCGGTGCCGATGGCCCGCAAGGATTCGAGGTACAAGTCTTGAAGGTCGAGGGGGGAGGGTTTGAGGATGACCTGCAGTTGGTGAAACTGCTGTAAACGATTGGGATTTTCGCCGTAGCGGCCATCGCTGGGTCTGCGGGACGGTTCGACGAAAGCGACGTTCCACGGTTCTGGGCCCAGGGCGCGCAGGAAGGTAGCGGGGTTGTAGGTACCCGCTCCCACTTCGGAATTATAAGGCTGAACGATGACGCAGCCATGATTGGCCCAGAAGGCTTGCAGCGTGAGAATCAGGTCTTGGAAGTGCATCGGTGGTTCCGTTGTCGAGGGTCGATTTACCCTGCCTCGACCCCAGCGTAAACCAGAAGTGAAAGGATGAAATAGCAACTTGCCTGACGTGGGGTCGAGCGGGGCCCCATCGGTTCGAACTTCGGGCGTTCATAGGTCTTGACTACATGCCGTCAAGCGTGCCAGAGTCCCGGCCCCTTTGAGGTAGCAGCGATGAAACGCACGTATCAACCCCATAATCGAAGCCGTCTTCGCACCCACGGCTTTCGTAAACGCAATTCCTCGGCCTCCGGACGCAAAGTTCTGCGCAATCGTCGTTTGAAGGGACGCAAGCGCCTCGCCCCCACGACCTACAAGAAGTAGTGTCTGCCTCTTGCGCGGTGATCGCTGAAGACCATCGTTCTTTGCGTTTGACGCGCGACCGACGGCTTCGTCACCGTCGGGACTTCGTCCGCATCCAATCGACTGGAGTTCGCGTAACGACGGAGCATTTCGTGTTCTTGATGGCCCCTCGCACAGCCCCTGCTCCGAGCCGACTTGGCATTACGGTCACGAAAAAAGTCGGTTGTGCGGTGGTGCGCAATCGGGCCAAACGACTCATCCGCGAAACGTTCCGAACCCTATCCGAGCGATTGCCCCGCGACGTGGACGTGGTAGTCATCGTTCGCAAAGCCTTACACGGTCAAACCACAAATAGCGTCATGCGCGAATGGTTGGCGGTCGAAGCTTTGCTACATCGTCGTGCAGCCATGGGGAGAAGCACATGATCGTCAAGCTGCTTTTGCTAATGATTCGCGCGTATCAGCTTACGATTTCGCCGTTGCTTGGCCCGGTCTGCCGGTTCGAGCCTTCTTGCTCGCGATATACGATGGCTTGCCTTCGTGACCACGGTTTATTTCGCGGCTCATGGTTTTCCATCAAGCGCATCTGCAGGTGCCATCCTTTCCACCCTGGAGGCTACGATCCTCCTCCCTTGCCGACCTCCGGCCACCGTCCTCATTCATGAGGCCGAGTTGAAAGCAACATGGAACGAAGCACAATCCTCCGCTGGATCATCATAGCTCTCGCGATCTGGCTCGCTTATACGTACCTGCCCAAATTATGGGGCGGGGGAAATGGCTCGTCGTCGTTTCAACCTCTTGGACCGGAAAGCGCATGCAGCACGCATTCTCCTTGTGTCCCCGAGGTATGTGATGCCGAAGGCAAGAACTGCAAACCCGCGGAGCGCAAACCCGAAACCTATTGTGAACTGCAAGGGGACCGGTTTTCGGCACAGTTCACGACGCAGGGAGCCTCTCTCAAGTCCTTGCGTTTGCAAGGGGAGCGCTATCGAAATCCCAGCGATTCCCCCAAAGGCGCCGGTGAACCCATCGATCTGGTCACCTCACCGGATGTCGAACAACGAAGACCGCTGCGATTCGATTGGCGAGATCAAGGTGCCACGGGCAAAGACGATGCGCAGGTATTGTATGACGCTTTCGATTGGGAGCTGAAGGAAAACAGCCCTTCGCAATGTGTGTTCACCTACACGGATAACATGGTCGAATTGCGAAAGGTCGTGAAGCCCGGGTCGCGTCCGTTTGAAATCGACATCGAGGCGAGCGTCAAGAATCTATCGGAAAACAAGCGAAAACACGCGCTATCGGTCGAAGTGGACACGTGGCGTTATCAATCCGAAGTGGAATCTCATTTCGGACGTCCATCGCCATTCATGACCCATGTATCTTGTGCCCACGACAATAAGAATACGAGCAAGGCGATCACCGATTTCGAACCCAAGGACTTCAATGACCCGGAATTCGAGTCCGGGTGGTTCATCAATCGAGGACAGATCCAGCACGCCGCCGTATCGGATTCTTATTTCGCGCAAGCGTTGATTCCGTTGGAGCCCGCCGCCAATCGTTGCCTGCTGCAGATCGAAGAACGTTGGAACGCTGGACAATTCACCGAAAAATCGAAAGACCCAAACTATGGTGCGGCCTATCGCGCACGCTTGAGCTATCCGCCCCAAGAGCTTTCCAAAGGCGAAGCCTCCACGTACCGCATTACGGCTTTTCTCGGTCCCAAAGAGCGCGACGTTCTCAGCAGCGCCGCTTCCGGCAAATACGGTCTCGATCAACTCGTCGACCTAGGATTTTTCAGCGTCATCGCCCGAGTGCTGCTCCGGTATCTCGTCTGGCTGCACGCGGTCATCGGCAATTGGGGAATTGCCATCATCCTGATGACCATCAGCATTCGAATCCTTCTATTTCCCCTGACATGGAAGTCGATCCAAGCGGGACTCGCGATGCGAAAACTCCGTCCCGAACTCGATGCCATCAACAAAAAATACGCCAACGATCCCCAGGGCAAAAACATCGCAACCATGGAGCTTTGGAAAACCCACAAGGTCAATCCGCTCGGTGGATGCTTGCCCGTGATGTTCCAAATGCCCGTGTGGTGGGCGCTATTCACCTCCCTGCAAACGGCGGTCGAGCTTTATCACACGCCATTTCTTTGGTTTCAGGATCTATCCGCGCGAGACCCATACTTCATCATTCCCTTCATCCTCGGCGGCACCATGATTTTGCAGCAAAAAATGATGCCCATGCAGATGGACCCCATGCAGCAAAAAATGATGACGTACGTCATGCCCGCGGTCTTCACCGCCATGATGCTCTTTTTGCCCTCGGGTCTCGCGGTCTACATGCTGACCAACGCAATCATCGGAATCTTGCAGCAACTCGGCATCGAAAAGTATTACGCTTCTACCGGTGTCGCCGCCGCTACGGCCGGCTCTGGCATCACCGTACGCGAAAAACCCGACAAATCCCTGCCGGATACCAAGAAATAATTCCATGGAACCCTTCGACCACGATGCCTCTCGCCCCTCCCACGACCCGTTCGAAGCTTTCGACGATGAGGACAACGCCGAGCCCTATGAGACGACGTTCGACCAAGGGCAAGCGGAGGAAGGAGAGGCGATGGAAAACGAAAACGATCCCACCGCATCCGACTTCGACCGCAATCAGCCCCCCGATGAACGCGCACAATCCGCCAAGGACTTCCTGCGCCAAGTCCTCATCGAAATGGATATGGACGTTTCCATCGAACGACATCCACCACGACCGGATAGCTCCATCGACGAGATCCATCTCGAGATCGTGGGCCATGATGTGGGAAGGGTGATTGGCAAAAAAGGACAGGTATTGTCCGCTTTGCAATATCTGGTCAACCGAGCCGTCAATCGACCCGGACTGCCCAGACGACATATCGTGCTCGATGCGGAAGGCTATCGGCATCGACGCGAAACCAACCTGGCCTCGTTGGCCCGACGACTCGGCGAACAAGCAGCAAAAGAGGGGAAAATCATCACCTTCGAACCCATGAGCCCGCGCGATCGCAGAGTCGTTCACCTCGCGCTCGCCAAGTTCCCCCACGTCGTCACCAAAAGCGATGGGGAAGGCGAAGAACGTCGCGTGCGCATCATCCCGGTGCGACGATAGTAGGGATTGTCGGAGGGTTGTCGCGACGCGCGCCCGAGCCAAGGGGTGACCGGGAGCGTGAAGTTGCTTTTCGCATCAACGCCACAGCGTCCTTTCCGAGCTTTCGGACAGCGCGCAACTATTTGAAATTACATCAATTTCCCCTATTCGCTCCCATCAATGATAGGTGATGGTCCAGGTCAAACTGGGCATCAGCGCATCGAGCGATACATCCTCATCAGACTCGGTATTCGAAGCGTTGCGGGAGGATGAGGGAGCCAACAACCGGATGTTCGAGTCGCGGGCGACCATCCAATGCAGCGCCAACATGCCACCCATGCTCCATTGCTGTCCGACCCACGCTTCCCAACCGGCACCGATGGAGAAGGCCGCCCCCATGACGGAGAACTCTTCGGAATCCTTGGTATCTCGGCTGAAGGAATACGTGGCGGGACCGACTGCTGCCATGAAGTGAAGGCCTCGATCGGGCGTTGGATACACATCGGTGAAGAATTGAAGAACCGAAAGCGATGTATTTCTTGACAGGTCTTTCTCCGCACTGTCGGAGCCAAAGCTTGGATTGGCCGCGAACATCTCCAAGATTCTCCCCCCAATCGCGAAGCCGTCCATGGGAGTGCCTCCTACTCCGACATCGAATAGGAGGTTTTGTGTAGAGGCATGGATGGTGTCGCCTGGATGGGGGGCGACGGTAATGTTGTGCAACCCCAAGCCCAAAGCCATTCGCAAGTAAAACCCATCATGGAGATACACGCCGGTGGGAGGTTGGGCAGGAGGTACGGGCGGCGCGGGGGGTGGACTTGGATAACCGTATTGGGCGGGCGTTCCATAACCGGAGCCAGGGGCAGGGGGATATAGGGGCGAAGCGGGTGGTGACGGTTGAGCCGCGGGCGGAGCCACGGGTGTAGCAGGGGGAAGGTCGACGGGCGGAGCATCCGGATCGGCAGGAAGCGGAGGCAACGGTTCGTCTGATTGTGCCCAAGCCGAGCCCACGAGCATAAGGGGTGAGATCAGCCACAAACACCATTGTGATGGTCGCAGGGTACGATTCATCCTTCGTTTTCCGGCCACGGCAGCAACAGCTTACCGGGGTTGAAGATCCCTTGCGGGTCGAGCAGGGTTTTCACTTTCCGCATCATCGACAAAAACCCCGGGTCGATGTGGGATAACCATTCCCGCAACGCCCAGGAGGGGGTTTTATACATGATGAATCCACGAGCCGTCATGGCGTGCAGCAGTTCGAGATTGACACGCTTGACGATCTCTATTTCCTGCGGTTTTTTCTTGTCGAAAAGGCTCAAAAATCGCAGCACGCCGAAGTGCCCTTCTTTCATGGAACGCGACACGATCGCGGGAGCAAATCCATGACGCACCATCACTTCGATCCCCTCGTGGGCAGCGTCGTCGAAACGTGACAACGGACCGTAGGTCCCCACCCACGTCAATCCCCCCCCAGGATGGTCAGTCAAAAAACCAAGGTCCGTGGGAAACGAGGCAAAGGCCCCCATCGCAGGATTCAACGTCACGAGCGTCTCGATGCCAATCGGCTCCTCGTATCGTTGTCCCTCCTGACGCAGCTCGGAAAGCACGTCTTCGAGCATTTGACGTTTCAATACGAGTTGCTCGGGACGCTCCGCGGTTAGGTCCACGTAAAGAAAAAAACGAGGCTCGCCGTCATCGGCGATGGGATGAGGTTTGGTCACGCCAAGCATCATTTTGCCGGTAGGCCAGGACAAGCCTCCGATATCGTCGCAAAACTCCATTCGGCTGAGTCGACGCATGGCCTCGAAGGTGCCCCGCACCGAATAGGCAAGCACAAACAAACGTTCGGAAAACGGATGCTTGTGGGCAAGATGAAATCCAACCTTGGTAACAAGGCCGGTGGTTCCTTGCCATCCCACGAACAATCCCGATAGATCGGGCAGCGGACTGCGCGCAAAAGGGATGTCCGACAAGGCCCACGCCCCTGTCCGCATCAAAGAACCATCGGCAAGCACAACCTCGAACCCCGATACGGACTGGCCCATCGCCCCGTACTTGAGCGAACGGTTGTGCAACCCATCCAGACAACAATTCGCCAGAACAGAAGAGCGTCTCGGACCCAAAGAAAAACCGAACGTAAGAGGCAGCCCCAACGAATCGAGGTGGTCCTTGAGCTGTTGTTGCGTAACCCCTGGCTCGATGACGGCGACCCGATCGTCGGGATAAACCTCAAGCACACGGTTCATGCGACGGAAGTCCACCACGATGGAACGGGGTGTGGGGATGGCGAGCCCTCCCACATTGGTTCCCGCCACCCGAGGCGTCAGACAAATGCCTGTTTCCCCCGCAAATCGAACGATGGCTTGTACCTGCGGTACCGTCGTCGGCAATACCACCGCCGCGGGCAACACAGATTCCACTTCGCTATAGTCATCGTCGTAGGCGGCAAGGGCCGAAGGGTCGGAGACGACATTTTCGCGTCCGAGGAGGCGTTCGAGACGATCGATCATGCGCCAGCTCCTGGCGGTGATACGGAAGGGGAAGCGGGAATCGCGGGTACCGGGGCGGGAACCTTGACGTTTTTGATCATGAGGGGAAGCAAACGAAGCAAGGCGAAGGGATTGCCACGGATGTGAATTCGCCCTTCGAGCACGGCGATGATTGCGGCGATGGTGCTGCCCGAGCCTGCCACCAACGCGATCATTTCCTCCATGCTGCCGAAGATCCGGGCGCGGGTCTTTTTAGAAAAACCTTTTGAAATTCGAATAGTTTCCGGAGTGAAGGTGAGCGTGATGGCCATGTCTGCCGCGCGAATTCCGTAGGCCCCTCGGATGCGAGCTGCCTTGCGAGCCATTCTGGGATGGGTGAGTTGTTTTCGAAGAAAACCAGCCAAGAGCAGACCCAGCAGATTCATTTGCTCAGGTTGGTCAATGGATACCTTGTCTTCGCCATCACCCACGGAAACGCCTCCGACGTACCGAACCGAAACGGAACTCTAAGGGCAATCGAAGCGCGTGTCACGCTAGGTGAAGAGCCATGCCCTCATCTTCACGAGTTCATCGGCAAACACGCCATCGGAGCACGGTACATCGGGCCTGTCCTTGACGAAACGGACAAGCAAGAGAAAGGTCCGGTCAATGCCAATCGTAACGCCGCTCGATCGCGGGACCATCCTGACCTGGCTGCGGGAAAAGGACCCGTCACGTCTGCAGTCTTTGTGGCAAGCCGCCGATGAAACTCGCCGCAGCCACGTGGGCGATGAAGTGCATCTGCGGGGATTGGTGGAGATCTCGAACTACTGTCGTCGGCAATGCGCCTACTGTGGGATTCGCGCGGGCAATCGGGGGGTGGTTCGGTATCGCATGACACAACGAGAGATCGTGGATTGTGCCCGGCACGCGAAGTCGTTGGGATTTGGGACCGTGGTTTTGCAAGCAGGCGAAGACATGGGGTTGACGGGCGCATGGGTGTCGGAGCTTTTGCGCGCGATCAAAAGTGAAACGGCATTGGCGATCACGTTGAGCTTGGGAGAGCGAACGAGCGAGGAATTGGCGGCGTGGAAGCAGGCGGGTGCGGATCGGTATTTATTGCGTTTCGAGACCTCCGACCCGGAGCTTTTTCGGAAGATTCACCCGTCGTTGTCGTCGACAGCGGTTTCGGATCGGATGGCGCAATTGCGCGTCCTTCGAACCCTTGGCTATGAGGTGGGCAGCGGTGTGATGGTGGGCATACCAGGCCAAACGTGGGATTCGTTGGCTCAGGACATCCTTACGTTTCAATCCCTCGATCTGGACATGATCGGGGTGGGGCCATACATACCGCATCCGGATACCCCGTTGGGAGTATCATCGGAGGATGCGGGGCAAGAACAGGTACCGTCGAGTGAGCAGGTAGTCTATCGTGTGCTTGCGCTGACGCGCCTTATGTGTCCTGAAGCCAATATACCGAGTACGACAGCACTTGCAGCGGTCAACAAGAAGCAAGGTCGTCAACTGGGATTGATGCGAGGCGCCAACGTGATCATGCCCAATTTGACTCCGGATGCCTATCGAATCAGCTATGCGATCTATCCGGATAAGGCTTGTTTGAACGAGACGATGCAGGTGGGTCCGTCGGCAATCTTGCAGCAGCTTGCATCATGGGGACGCAAGGTGGGACAAGGGCATGGGGGGCGACGTCGGAAGGCACAAGGCGTGCGGGAATGACAAGGGAACGGTAGCGGAGTCGAATTATCGGGGGGGATATTCGCCGCTATGGCGCGAGAAGGCGGGGGCGTCCCAATCCAGGTCGGCATTGGGGGCGAAAGTGCTTCTCGGATGACGAGAAACGGGAGCCGGAGCAGGGGCACTTGACGCAGGAGCCGGTGCGCGGGAAGAAGTAGAAGCCGCGGGATGAAAACGCGTATCGATGGCTGCTCGGGAGGGCATGCCTTGAGGCGCCACACGCGAGGTGGCCACCTGCTGGGGCACAGCAACCATCGTCGGCCGCTGGCTTTCCTGCTCTCGGACCACCTCTTCGGCGTATTGTCCAAAGCCGGTGGCAATGACGGTGACCTTGATCATATCGCCCATGCTTTCGTCCACGGAAGCGCCCCAGATGATATTGGCATCTTCATGGGCCTGTTCATAGACAATTTCCGTTGCCTCTTCCATTTCCTTTATTTTCAATGTCGAACCACCCACGATATTGACGAGCACCGCGGTAGCTCCCTCGACCGAGATATTGTCGAGCAAAGGAGAAGAGATAGCCATGTGGGTGGCGAGGGCAGCCCGGCCGTCGCCTTTCGCACAGCCGGTCCCCATGATGGCGCGACCACGGTTGCTCATGATGGTTTTCACGTCGGCGAAGTCCACGTTCACGACCCCATTGAGCTGAATCAGGTCACTGATTCCCTTGACGGCCTGATAAAGAACCTCGTCGGCCCTTCGGAACGCTTCGGTGAAGGAAAGGTCCTCATCGCTGAAAGTGAGTAGTTTTTGATTGGGGATGGTGATGAGACTGTCCACCTGGCTGGCGAGTTCGTTGAGGCCCGCCTCGGCGATTCTGGCGCGCTGTTTTCCTTCGAAGGCGAAGGGTCTGGTGACGACACCCACACAAAGGGCCCCTTCTTCTCTTGCGATTTGCGCGATGATGGGAGCGGCTCCGGTTCCCGTCCCTCCCCCCATGCCGGCGGTGATGAACACCATGTCAGCACCCTGGAGGAATTGTTTGATTTGGGTAACGTCTTCCAACGCTGCTTTGCGGCCTTTTTCCGGGTTGGCCCCCGCACCCAGCCCCCGCGTGATCGTTTGTCCGATGGGAAGTTTGACGGGCGCCGCGCTCGCGTTGAGCGCCTGGGCATCGGTATTGGCCACGATGAACTCGACCCCTTCGAGGCCGAAGCTGATCATCGTATTGACGGCATTGCCACCAGAACCACCTATACCTACAACCTTGATATTGGCTTGATATTCGTTGTTGGAATCGTCGGCAAACTCGATTGAGAAGGTCATCACGTCCTCCGGATGCGGCACGGCCGCTCATGTCCACGCACTTCTTTGCCGACCCTCAGGCGCCTCTCCGTTGGGTCGGAGCCTTTCCCACCTTCTGCTCCGTATTCACGAAGCGTCACTCATCAGAAAGCTTCTCGAAGCCACTGCCAGATGCGGTTTCCCTCTCGTTTCACTATCACCGCTTCCTCTTGCTCGACCCGAGGAGCCACGCGCGAATACTCGCGGTCTTGCGCTTCCCGCAGCATCGCCGCCCCATGCCGCACCAGGCCAACACCCGTGGCGAATTGAGGCCCTTGAACCATCTGCGTCAGACCCGATATGCCAATGGGAAATCCAATTCGTACTGGCATTCCAAGGATTTCCTCGGCAAATTCTGGCATTCCTTCCATGAGCGCGGCGCCGCCCGTCAGCACGGCTCCCGCCGCAATCTGCTCCAATAGCCCGACCTGCTCCATCCGATGCCGGGCAAACGCAAAAATCTCTTCAATCCGCGGCTCGATGATGTCCGATAACACCCGTCGCGCTACCTTGCGCGCCGTATGTCCACCCACACCAGGAACCTCAATCTCTTCCTCGTCGGAAACCATCCGCCCCAACGCACATCCAGCATTTCTCTTTAGACGCTCCGCTTCCGCCATCGGCGTGCGAAGCCCCATCGAAATATCACTGGTCACGTTGTTGCCCCCCGCCGGAATCACGCTCGTATACGCAACACCACCATCGACGTACAAGAGCATGTCGGTCGTTCCCCCCCCAATATCGATCACCGCCACGCCGATTTCCTTTTCATCCTCACTGAGCACCGCCTCGGCACTCGCCAAAGGCGCAAGAACGACATCTGCCACGGTAAGACCACAGCGCTCCGTACAACGAACCACGTTCTGCACGCATGTGGTGGCCGCGGTGGTCAAGTTGACTTTGGTGCCAAGACGAACCCCGCTCATGCCCACGGGATCACGAATGCCGTCCTGGTTATCGACGAGAAACTCACGGGGCAAAACGTGCAAGATTTGTCGGTCGGCGTCCATCGCCACGGCACGAGCGCCTTCGAGCACACGGTCCACGTCGGCTGCCGTGACCTCTCCTCCCGCGACCGCCACGACACCATCGGAGTTTTGCGAGCGAATATGGCTTCCACCAACGCCCGCATACACGGTTCGAATTTCCACGGCGGCCATGGATTGCGCCATTTGCACCGCCTCGGTGATGGATTTCATGGTCCACTCTATGTTGGCCACCACCCCTTTTCGCAGGCCTTTGCAGGGCACGTTGCCCACGCCCATGATGGTGATTCCATCGCGGTCCACTTCACCCACGACGGCTGCTACCTTCGTGGTACCAATATCCAAGCCAACAACGATCTCGGAGCTTTCCATCGATTCCTCACCCAAGTGGCGAACCGCTGACGTGCAGCCAACGACCATCACCGGAACGCCTCGGACGCTGCCATGGGGCGGTTTTCGGGGCCAAGTTTTCGCAAACACAAACCGACTTTTCGTCCTTCAAAGTGCGAAGTCCGGATCCGGATGATGATCGGATCATCAATATCTGCCGAGATTTGTCGTTCATCGCATCCTCACCACCACCCGTTCGGGATGCGCTTCGTTGTCCAAAAACACGATGGCCGGATCGCCTTTTTGCTTTTTTTGAACCTCTTGAATGACCCGCGCCGCCTGCAACACCTTCCGTGGATACGGAGAACGCCCCATCTCCAGCGTTATCGCGCTTCGTCCTACCACCATGCGCAACGAGCCATCATCCGCAATCCCGATCTCCTGAATGGGATGCTGCTGCACAGGCCCTCGCGACGCATACTGCGCCATCAGTTCCAACGCCGAACGCACCCGGCTCACCGCAAGCTTCCGATCGTTGGCCACCAACGAAGATGTCAGACCGGTAATGACGATCAAGCCGATCGGATCATCGGCTTCCAACTTTTTGAATAGCTCCCCTTCCGGCGTGCAGAGGTACAAGTCCGCATCGACCGCAACGACCGCCGCGGCTTCTCGCTCCGTCAACGTAATCGTCAACGTGGCGGGAAGTTGTCGCTCTACCTGCGCCGTGGCAACCCACGGATCCAACAACAACCGATTGCGCGCCGCCTCGAGGTCCACCGAGAAAACATTCATTCCGACACGCAAACCAGCAGCCTCGGATATTTGCTCGGGGGAACGCCGCACTGCCCCATCGATCCGAATGGTCTTCACCGCAAAACGCGGACTCGACACCACATGCTGCTTGATTCCCCAAGCCAGCGCGATGGACGAGGCCACCACGAACACGATGCTTGCCGCCGCTCGCAAGCCGGAAAGCCTGGCCCGAAACCCTCCCGCCCACGATCGCAACCGTCCTGCCCTGGGCTTTTTCGTGGACCCCTTCCCCTCGTTTCCCGCGTTTCGAGATGATGCGGCCGAAGCCTGTCCCTCGGCAGGCGCAACACGCCGGTTGGATGGCAACACGCTGGGACGGCTCGGCTCCTCCGTCGTCGATGACCTTTTTCGGCCTATCATGCCCACTCCTTACTCATCCCTCGTCGGCCCCATCCTCGGCTTCCAGACGACGCCCCAATTCGCGAATGCTTTGGTTGATATCCCCCGCTCCCTGCGCAATCACGACGTCGCCCCGAAGAACCAATTTCTGTAAGAAATCCGGTATGTTATCCTTGTTCTGGACATAGTGTACGCGTTGGTGGCCGTGCTCACGAAGAGCCTTCGCCAACAGTTGCCCCGATACCCCCGCAATGGGAGTCTCGCCCGCGGGGTAAATCTCCGTGACCACCACCACGTCCGCCAGGTTGAACGACGTGACGAATTGTTCGAAAAGATCGCGCGTTCGCGTGTATCGGTGAGGCTGAAAGACAACGACCAATCGTCGGTCATAGCCAGCCCGCGCCGCTTCCAACGTCGCCCGAATCTCCGCGGGATGGTGCCCGTAATCGTCGATGAGCGTGACGCCTTTGGCCTCCCCCACCACGGTGAAACGTCGCGCAACTCCTTCGAAATCCGCCAACGATTGCTGAATCACATCGAGCGGCACGGCAAGTTCATCGGCCACGGCAATGGTGGCCAAACAGTTCAAGACATTGTGTCGCCCAGGCATACGCACCGAATAATTTCCCAGCAGTTCCCCCTGCTTGAGCACCTTGAAGCGCATTTCCGTTCCGACGGCCTTCACGTCCTTCGCCCGATAATCAGCCTGCGGGGAAAAACCGTAGGTCGTATGCCGTCGTCGCACCGCCGGCAGGATGCTCTGCACATCGGGATGGTCCAGGCACAAGATGGCAAGCCCATAAAACGGCACGCGGGAACAGAATTGGATGAACGCTTCTTTGATCCGTTCGTGACTGCCCCAATAGTCCAAGTGCTCCGGGTCGATGTTGGTCACCACGGCGATGGTGGGCGAAAGAAGCAAAAACGAGCCGTCCGATTCATCGGCTTCCGCCACCATCAAGTCGCCAGCACCGAGTTTGGCGTTGGAGCCCAACGCCGCCATTTTTCCACCCACCGCCACGGTGGGATCGAACCCCGCGGCGCGCAACACCGTGGCTACCAACGAGGTAGTCGTGGTTTTTCCATGAGAACCAGCAACCGCCACACCGTATTTGACGCGCATCAGTTCCGCGAGCAGCTCGGCCCGGGCAATCACCGGAATGCCGCTGGTAAGCGCTTCGACCAACTCCGGATTGTCCGGCTTGATCGCACTCGAATACACCACCACATCGCTGCCCACGATATTGGCGGCCCGATGCCCGATGTGGATCTTCACCCCAAGGGCGTCGAGCCGTTGCGTGGTGCTGTTTGGCTTGAGATCCGAGCCGCTCACCTCAAACCCGAGGGCATGAACGATTTCGGCAAGACCGCTCATGCCGATTCCGCCAATCCCGACGAAGTGAATCTGTCGAACACGACCACGAAACATCAAAGAACCTCCGCGAGATGGAGCAAATCGTCCGCAATGGCCGCCGCCGCTTCGGAACGTCCATGCGCTCTGGCCCGGTCGGCCATCCGCCTTCGAGCCTTTTCATCGTTGGCCAGACGCACCAGGTGGTCGGCGAGCACGGTGGGCGAAGCATCGCTCGAGGGGATGCAAATCGCCGCACCGTCGCTTTCCAGCGCCCGGGCGTTATGAAGTTGGTGGTCCCCCGCGGCAAAAGGATAAGGCACCAACAACGAGGGCCTGCCGATCGCACAGGTTTCCGCCAAAGCACTGGCTCCCGCGCGTTGGATCACCAGGTCCGCGCGAGCCAAAGCCCTAGGCACGTCGTCAATGAACGGCACGACCCGCACCGCATCGCGCAGTCCCGCCCGCTCATAGGTTTGCTCGACTTCCGCCGTCCGATCATGGCCGCTTTGATGCACCACGTGCAAAACGCTTTTCGTTCGCTCCCGCGCCAACCCCACGGCCTGAGGCACATTTCGATTCAACGTCACGGCCCCTTGGCTTCCCCCAAGCACGAGGATATGAAACTGATCGGGCGTGGGCTCGTAGGCTTGCGGCTCGAAACCCGAGCGCAACGGTACGCCGGTGTTTCGCACCACCGACTTTCTAAACCAGCGTTTTGCTTGTGGAAACGCCAGATAGGCGCGGTGAGCGAAAGGTGCCAGAAGCAGGTTAGCGAGACCCAATACGCTGTTGGGCTCGAGCAAAGCCAGGGGAATTCCTTTCGTTCGCGCGGCAAGGGAGACAGGCCCCGCGGCGTACCCTCCCAACGATAGAACGGCTTTCGGTTGGACCTGAGATACAAGCCTGTGAGCCGCCGGAAGTGACTCGGCCGCTCGCACGATACCCCGAGCCGCCCCACGCCATCCCCCACCTTTGATGGGAAGAATGTCGAGCAACTCGAGACGCTCGCCCCGCTGCCCCAAAATCCGAGATTCCATTCCCCGCGCCGTGCCCACGAACACGATCTGGGTATCGCTTCGCCGCGCCCGTATCGCTTGCGCCACGGCCAAGAGCGGAAAAATATGGCCGCCGGTTCCGCCTCCCGCAAAGAGCAACGAGACGCTCACCCCGCGCCCTCCTGAGCAGAAACCATAAGAATTTCGCTCGCTTCCGCATCTTCCGGGACAGTGCGCGCAGGCTCCACTTCTTGCCTCTGGGTACGCGGTCTGGAGATATTGAGCAGCACCCCCGCCGCCGCTGCATTCACCAAAAGCGAAGACCCACCGTAACTGATGAACGGCAAGGTCAACCCTTTGGTCGGAAGAATCGCCATCGCCACGGCCATGTTGACCAGAGCCTGAATCCCCAACATCGATGAGATCCCGAACGCCAAGTAGGAACCAAAGTCGTCGGAAGCCCGGAACGCAGCCCTCACGCCTCTTGCCACGATGAGCAAAAACACACTGGCGAGACCCAGCACGCCGATGAAGCCGAGTTCCTCTCCAATGATGGCCGCAATGAAGTCGTTATGCGCCTCCGGCAGGTAAAGCACCTGAAGCCCTTTTCCCAAACCCAACCCCGTGATCTCGCCGGAACCGAAGCTCATCACCGATTGGAAAGGCTGGTAGGCGGAACCCTGCCGATGTTTGGCGATATCGAGGTAGGCGGTAAGCCGAGCCATACGATAGCCCTGGCTCATGACGAGCTGAACACCGATGGCTATCACCGCAATGAGTCCCCCGAAAAGATAGGCCATTCGCGCCCCGGCAACGAATAGCAATGCGAAGGTGAGAAAAGCGATGACCACGGCGGAGCCGAAATCCGGTTGCTTCAAGCACAGCAGGATGAGGCCTCCAGCCATGAGCACATGGGGAATGAATCCCACCGTGAAAGAGCGCACCTTGTCTGCTTTTTTCGCGAGGGAATAGGCCAACCACACGACGAGGGCCAGTTTGGCCATCTCGGCGGGTTGAATGAGAATGGGCCCAACGGTCAGCCAACGCGCCGCGCCGCCGCGACGCACCCCCATCCCAATGACCGTCAGAATCATGAGCACCGTGACGCTACCCAGCACGGGATAGGTCAGCCGTCGAAGCCGATGGTAGTCGATGTAGCTCACGGCCCCCATGACCCCTAACCCTGCGATTCCAAACATGAATTGGCGTTTGAGAAAGTGTTCGGGGTCGTGATATCGGACGGTGGCTTCGATGGCGCTGGCGCTGTAAACCATCACGATACCGAAGCCGACGAGGGCGATGATGGTGGCGGCGAGCACGGGGTCGACCGCGCCCACCTGGGTCTGGTCGGCAGCACCCATTCGCTTTCGCAACCAGCTCATGGGGCCTCCTTTCCGTGTGATTTCATTAGGTTATGAACGGCGGAGCGGAATACTTCCCCACGGTGCGCGTAGTCTTTGAACATATCGTAGCTCGAACAAGCCGGACTCAGCAGCACCGCATCACCAGACAAGGCAGCTTGCTTGGCAATCCGAACGGCGTCGTCCATGTCCGAAGCCCGAAACGTGGGCACCGCATCCGCCACCGCCTCGGCAATCCGGTCGGCGGCTTCGCCGATGAGCACCACCGCACGTCCGCGCTCCCGCAACACCTGTACCAACGGTTCATAACTTCCTTGTTTGTCTCTTCCTCCGGCGATCAGCACCACACGCCGGGCCGTCAAGCCCCGCAGGGCCGCCACCGAAGCTCCCACGTTCGTGCCCTTCGAGTCGTTGTAATAGCTCACGCCCTGCATTTCGGCGACAAACTGCATTCGATGATGCAAGCCTTCGAACGAAACGAGGCCCCGCTCGACCGACTCGGCGCTGGCACCGAGCGCCGCCGCCATGGCAATCGCCGCGCAAGCATTCAACACATTATGCTGGCCCGGCAACGCTATGCGGGAAAGCGCAAATCGCCAACCCTTCTGCGAGTGAATGATCTCGCCCTGTTCCGGTCGAACGTCCCCGCCAGGGCCAAACGTCACGATCCGCGCGCGTCCCCGCGCCGCCTGTTTGGCACAAATGAGGTCGCCCGCCGGCACAACCGCCACGTCCTCGGGCCCCATGTTCCGAAATACATTGCCTTTGGCCTCGGCGTATTGTTCCAAACTCGCGTACCGATCGAGGTGATCGTCGGTCACGTTCAACAACGCCGCCGCGCGAGGATGCAACGTGGGAACTCGCTCCGCCTGAAAGCTCGAAACCTCGAGGATGACACAATCCCAGCGCTCATCGACATGACAGGAAAAAGGCGTTCCGAGGTTGCCTCCCACGAAAACCTTGCCGCGGTCTTGCACCATTTGCCCCAACCAACTGGTGACGGTGCTTTTGCCATTCGTTCCTCCAATCACGCCCAGGGGCGCATGAAGGAATCGGCAAGCGAGTTCCAGTTCCCCAATGACCTGCACGCCTGCGCGCTCCGCTTGAAAAAGCTCGGCAAACGGTGGCACACCCGGAGACATCACCACGATATCGGCATCTTTCCACACCAATCCTTCATGCCCCCCCAGCACCAAACGAGCGCCCTGGTTCTCCAATTCGAGGATATCGTTGGCAACGGCCGCCCGTTCGAGCCGGTCGGTAGCGGTAACCCGCGCTCCACGAGACAGGCAAAGCCGCGCGGCCGCGATACCACTTCGACCGAGCCCCACGACGATCACCCGCTTGTCTCGTAGATCCATGCTTTTCAATTCCTTTTTCACCGCAGTTTGAGAGACGACAGGCTCACCAAGGCGAGCAGCACGGAAATGATCCAGAACCGGACGATGACCCGTGGCTCCGGCCATCCCTTCTTTTCGAAGTGATGGTGGATGGGAGCCATGAGAAAGACACGTTTACCCGTGAGTTTGAATGAAACGACTTGGGTGACCACGCTCACGGTTTCCAGCACCATGACGCCGCCCAACACGATGCTTAGCAGCTCGTTTTTGGTGAATACCGCGAGCATTCCAAGCCCACCGCCCAGCGCCAGCGAGCCCACATCCCCCATGAATACCTGCGCGGGATACGTGTTGTACCAAAGGAAACCCGTACCCGCTCCCACCATGGCACCACAATACACGGCGAGTTCCGATGCGCTTTGCAAGGGGGGAATGTCCAAGTACTTGGCGACGGAAAAGCCGAAGAAAACCGCACCGGCCACGTAGGAAAGGAATAAGTAGGCGCTGGCGTTGATGAGCACCGGACCGATCGCAAGCCCATCGAGGCCATCGGTAAGGTTGACCGCGTTGGACCAGGCCACCACCACCAGCACCGCAAACACCACGTACACCGCGACGGGCAGGGTGATGGGGTATTTGTTGAAAGCCATAAACGGAACCGACAACCGGGTTCGAATCTCGAGCCAATCGGCAGGAAGCCCCTCCGTCCACACGAACGTGTAGCCAATGGCCGCCCCCGCTATCAAAAACTGCCCCAATAGCTTGTATTTTCCCGCAAGCCCCCCCGAGCTTTTTCGCTTCAGCTTCAAGTAGTCATCGAGATACCCAATCATCCCGTAGCCGACCGTCACCGCCGTCGTCGCCAAGACGAACGGATTTCTCACATCGCACCACAACATCGTGGGCACCAACAAACACAGCAAAATCAGAGCGCCCCCCATGGTGGGGGTGCCCGCTTTGGATAGATGACTTTCGGGACCATCTTGCCGAACCACTTGGCCTATTTGCTTTCGCTGCAATTCCCGAATGAACCAAGGAGCCAATAAGAAAGCGAGAACCATCGCGGTGATGGTGGCGGCAATCACGCGAAAGGGGATGTATCGCAACACGTTGAGCCAGGTCAAAAACGAGGCTTCTCCGCGCAAGGAATACAAAAGCTCGTAGATCATGCGCTTTGCCCCTCCCCCCATGCCTCCAAGGCTCCCACGACATGCTCGAGCGCAACCCCTCGCGACCCTTTCACCAGAATCACATCCTTGCCTCCTATCCGTTCAAGAACCGCCGCCACCGCACGCTCCGCGTCGTCGACAAACACCGCGTTGGCTCCTAGCGCCCGGGCTTGCTCCGCCATGAACCAGGCATCCCCCCCCACCGCCACGAACGCCGAAGGCCGCACCTTGCCCACCTGCTCACCCACCCGACGATGCTCCCTTTCGCTATGCTCACCCAACTCCCGCATCTCCCCAAGGACGAGGGTCAATCCCCCCCCCCGCTCCAACGCCATCCTCGCCGCCACATCCACCGAATCCCGTATCGATGCGGGATTGGCGTTATAGGCATCGTCGATCACGATCGCGCCGCAACGCAACGGCACGACACGCAATCGCCCCGACTCGGAACGCAACGCTTGCAACCCATGAACGGCCCGCTGCCAATCCATGGCGTCACCCCATACCCCCCATGCCGCAGCCAAAGCCGCTGCCGTCGCATAGGAGCCAGCATCTCCAAGTAGTGGAATATCAACGTTAAATTCAATATTCGGGGACCCATCGCCCACGGCATACACCACGGTCTGCCCTTGCCATCCCCGGCTCTTTACCCCGACGATCCGCACCGCAGCTCGCTCGGACTTGCCAAACGTCAACACTCGCCGCGCTCGCGTTCGTCCCACCCGAGCCATCACCAAAGGGTCGTCCGCATTGACCACAGCCACGCCCGTAGAGTCCAGGGCAGCCAACAATGCCGCCTTCTCGTTCGCAACATCGTCGATGGTTCCCAAACCCAAGGTATGAGCACAAGCAACCAGGGTGACGACGGCCACGTCCGGCTGCACCAGGCTCGCCCCATAAGCGATCTCGCCAGGATGGTTGGTGCCTACTTCCACGACAGCCTGTCCATGGGATGAGTCAAGGCCAAGAAGCACCATCGGGATGCCCACCGCGTTATTCATGTTGCCGGCGGAGGCATGGACCGATGCGTTGCCCACGGCATCGAGCACGGCAGTGGTTGCGCGGCATGTGGTGGTCTTGCCGGCGGAACCCGTGACGGCCACGATTTTTTTGTCCTCACCATTGGCCCTCGCCTGTCGAGCCCAACGTTGCCGGTGAGCACATCCCAGCTTTCCCAAGGCCTCGAGCGTGTCTTTCACCCGAATGACCGCATAACCGCCAGGGACCTCGACCGGCCTGGACACCACAACCGCGCGCGCCCCCGCCCGCATCGCCGCTTCCACATGCTCATGACCGTCAAAACGCTCACCCACCAGCGCCACGAAGACATTGCCCGGCACCAGGGTTCGCGTATCGGTGCTCACCCCCTCGACTGTCGTGCAGCCCGAACCATCCCACTCGCCCTGCACGAACGCGACGAGCTGCTGCAGCTCGAACGCTGCCCGATTGGGAGGAATCATCGTTGCCATGGGTCGTCCTTTCCCCCCAAACGCCTTCGTTCGAGCGCCTCGCGCGCTTGCTGCCGATCATCGAAGTGATGAATCTGCTCGCCGATGATCTGGTATTGCTCGTGGCCTTTTCCCGCGATCAACACGACATCGTGGGGATGAGCAAGCCGCACGACTTTGTCGATCGCCAGGGCCCGATCGAGTTCGACGATCACCTCGGCGTTGGCATGAGTCATCCCCTGCAGGATCGCGTCTACAATGGATTGCGGGTTTTCCGTGCGCGGATTGTCATTGGTCACGACCGCTACATCCGCGAGCCTACCCACGACGTCGCCCATCAAGGGCCGCTTGGACCGATCCCGATCACCCCCGCACCCGAATGCGCAAAGCACCCTTCCTTGGGTCAACGGACGAATGGTGCGCAACGCGCGTTCCAGCGCGTCGGGCGTGTGGGCGTAATCCACCAACACCGTGATATCGTCCAGGTCGTCATCGCATCGCTCGAGACGCCCTGGTACCGGGGGGCTGGTGCGCAGCGCTTGTGCGGCTCGTTCGATCGACAGGTCCAAGGCCGACAGAATTCCAAAAGTTAATAATAAATTCGACAGGTTATGCTTGCCTGGGTAAGGTGCGTCCAGCGGGAAAAGCCCTTGGGGCGTTCGCACGCGGCACCGAAGTCCTCGCGCATGGAAATGCACGGCGCCTTCGGGTCGCACATCGGCATGCCCCTTTGCATCGGTGGATACGCGGATAGTGTTCGGATTGCGCCGCGCAACACGTTGAGCCAGCTCGGCGCCGTGGTCATCGTCGATCATCACGACGGCGGCGCGGGGGTCGAGGTCAAAGAACAACCGGTCTTTGGCTGCTGCATACGCCTGCAACGTACCGTGATAGTCGAGGTGGTCCTGGGTCAGGTTGGTGAAGGCGGCGACTCGAAAATGCACACCATCGGCCCGTCGCTGATCGAGCGCGTGGGAAGAGACCTCCATCACCAGGTGGGAGGCTCCGTAATTTTTCATGGCGAAAGCCACCCTTGCCACTTCATCGGCTTCGGGAGTGGTGTGGGAAGCGGGAAAATGCAGGTTTTCAAAGGCGGCCCCGAGGGTACCGAGCACCCCGCTACGGCCTCCCGCCCCATCAATGGCCGCCCGCACCAAGTAGCTTGTCGTGGTTTTCCCGTTGGTTCCCGTGATACCCACCACATCGAGGCGGGAGGTTGGGTCCGCGTAGATCACGTTGGCCGCTTGGCCGAGCACGGTGCGCACATTGTCGACGAGCAGCACGGGAACCGCTGGTTCCGTAGGGGGCATGGTTGCGGTCATCACAGCGACGGCGCCTTGCTCGACGGCTTGGGTGATGAACTGGGAGCCATCGGAACGCTCACCTTGCCTGGCGACGAAGAGGTCACCAGGTTCTATTTTTCGCGAATCGTGGTGCAAGCCGGTGATCCGGGGATCTTCTTTTCCATGAAGGGTACCTCCAAGTCGCTGGGCGATTTGGGAAAGAAGGGCACCGTCGGCGCGAAGGGGTGAAGTCATGTCGGTGGCTCTAGGTACAACTGGACGACAGTGCCGGGAGGGACGACGGCACCGGCGGCGGGATGCTGACGCACCACCTTTCCAGAGCCGACCATTTGGGGAATGAAGCCTTGTTTCATCAGGGTTTGCAGGGCGGAGGTGGCGGGCAAGCCGGTGACATCCACGACGGTTTTGGCGCCTTGGTCGGAGCCCGAGGTCGAGACCACGGGATTCAGGGCGGGAATCGGCGGTTTGGGCAGCATGATGGCGTAGTTTTCTTCCGCAAGGTCCACGACATCTTCCATTTGTGCGACCGGGGGACCTTGCTCCTCGACAACGCCCAATACGCGAAGAGAAGCTTGACAGACTCGTCGGAACACGGGGGCGGCCACGGCGCCACCGGCATGGGAGATCATGGGTTCATCCAACACGACGGCGACGACGATGCGGGGGTTATCGGCGGGGACGAATCCAACGAACGAAGCGGTATATAAGTCGGCGGAATATTTACCGGTGGCGGGGTCGGTTTTTTGTGCCGTAGCGGTTTTTCCGGCGGTTCGGAAGCCTGGAACGGCGGCTTCGGTGCCTGTTCCCTCCCCTTCCGTCACTGCCACCATCATCTCGGATACCACCCTCGCTACATTGGCGGATACGGCATTTCGAAGCACTTCCGTGGGTGTTTCTTCCACGACGGCCCCAGAGCCATCCGTGATCCGTTTGACCAGAATAGGGCGCAGCAATCGGCCTCGGTTCGCAATGGCCGCCGTGGCCATCGCCATTTGCAAGGTGGTCACGCTGATGCCTTGTCCGAAGGAAGCAGCCGCGGTTTCTACCTGAACCCAAGGGCGATCCCGCGGGCGCAACACACCGGGAGTTTCTCCCGGCAGAGGCACACCTGTCTGTTTTCCGAAACCAAATCGCTGAAGTGCTTCGTATAGATTTCGGTCTCCAAGCCCGAGACCAAGCTTGGATGCGCCGATATTCGACGACAACGCCAGCACTTGGGTGGGTGTCAACCATGCGGAAGGATGCGTGTCGCGAACGAGCACGTTGTCGATCGCCATCGCGCCCTCTTCGCAATACATCGGCTGCGTAGGTGTGATGACCTTATGCGCCAACGCCGCCGCCATCGTGAACACTTTCATCGTCGAACCGGGCTCGAACTGGTCAGTGATCGCTCGATTTCGACGAGACTCCAGGGAGCTTTGGGCGATATCGTTGGGATTGCACGAGGGGTAACTCGCCATGGCGAGGATTTCGCCGGTTTGGGGATTGACGACCACCACGGAGCCGGATTTGGCTTCGAACGTATGCGCCGCGGCCTCGAGTTCACGCTCTGCCGCGAATTGGATCCCCTTGTCGATCGTCAGATGCACATTGTATCCCGCAAGGGTTTTTTCGTTTTTGATGCCTTCCGAGAAGATCAATCGGCCAGCGCGGTCACGCAATCCGCGCACTTCCTCGACATGACCGCGAAGTTGCTCGTTGAGCGTCAATTCGATGCCATCTTTGCCTTCTCCATCGGGAGCCACGAAGCCGAGCATCGGACCTGCAAGCTCTCGATTCGGGAAGTATCGGTGTCCTTCCCCTTCCACCATCAGACCCACGAGACGAGGGCCCCCATCTTCCCCGCGCTCGAGCTTTCGAATCGCTTCGACCTCGGCCACCGTCACCCGTCGCTTCAAAGAAGCAAAACGACGTCGTCGCGCGAGTTTGTCCCGCACCTGGTCAGGATCGAGCGATAGAGCTTTCGCCAAACGCTGGGAAGCATTGTCGAGGAATTGGGGGAATTGTTGGTCGCTGACGTTGCGAAACATCTCGAAGGCATCGACCGAAACGCTCGGAACCTCGACACTGTCGGCCAGGGTTGCCCCATTGCGGTCAAAGATGGTACCGCGCCGCGGCGAGATATGAAGGCGTCGTTGACGCTGTTTTTCAGCTAGTTCTCGCCATTCCTGCCCGCGCTCGACCTGGATGCCATACGCTGCGCTGACCACCACGCCAAGACCGATGCCCATCAATCCACAGAGCACGGCCATTCGGAGACGAATTCCACTGGCGCGACGAGGGCTGAGGTTTTTCATGGTTACCGCTGGGCATGTACGGTGGTTGTCGTTTTGGATTCGTCGGGAACCACCACGGCCCGCATGGTGTTGATCCGGGTGGGTGGCTGCATACCGAGCAAGGTTTTGGCGATCATCGAAACACGTTCGTGGTTCCGATAGCTTTCGGCTTCGAGTTGCAGGGCATGCACGGTTTCTTTGAGTTGTGCCTGCTCATTCCGGACACGCCCGATTTCATAACCGAGTTTGAACGTTCGGCTTCGTAAGCCGAGGTGCAATACGAAGGCCGCAACGCTAGCGAACACAGCCAACGTCCAGAGGATGAGAAAGGGGCGCGAACGGTTCACGGGTTTTCCTCATGTTCAGAGACGCGTCGGGCCGCACGCAATTTGGCGCTTCGAGCGCGCGGATTATGGTTTTCTTCCTCCTCGGAAGCCGTGATCGGTCCTTTCGTAAGCGCCTTCCAAACCGAAGGGTTCTGAAACGCTCGTTTGACCATCCGGTCCTCGAGAGAATGGAACGAAATCACCGCAAGCACCCCCGTATCCGTCAGAACCGTCGGCGCTCGCTCCAACAACGCCGCGAGCTGGTCCAACTCTCCATTGACCGCGATTCGCAGCGCCTGAAAGGTTCGTGTCGCGGGGTCCACACCCCCCACACGCCCCGGTCCTACCGCGCGAACGACCGCACGACGCAAGTCCCGGGTGGTATTCAATCGCTCGTCTTGCAAAGCAAGCTTGACACACCGGGCTACGCGTCGGGATCGACGCTCCTCACCGAAGCGATAGATCAGGTCGGCGAGATTTTCTTGGCTCAGACGACGAATCAAGTCCAACGCGGTTTCTTCCAACGAAGGGTCCATGCGCATGTCCAGAGGGCCATCGAGACGAAAGCTCATGCCGCGGTTGGCATCGGCGAGTTGGGCGCTCGACAGACCCAAGTCCGCTACGATTCCATCCACTTTGCGGATCCCGGCGTTGGACAGTAGCGTGGGTAGATCGGCGAAAGCGCCCGCGATCCCTTGGAATCTGGTTCCGAAGCAGCTCAATCGCTTGCATGCCGCCGCCATGGCCGCCGGATCTCGATCCACTCCCACCACCATGACACCTGGCGACGCCTCGAGGATCGCTTCTGCATGTCCGCCACCCCCCAGTGTGGCATCCACATAGACTCCCCCGGCGCGCAATCCGAGAAGGGATACCGTTTCATCCCGCAGCACGGTGGTGTGGGCGTATCCTAAATCCTCATGTTCCATAGGAGAATCCTCGACGTCAGCCCACATCACAACCTCCATTCGGACATTGCCTTCTTCAGGTCGTCCCAGTTCTCCGGCGTCATCTTTGTGGCGTCGACCCATCGTTCGCTTGCCCAAAGTTCGGCCTTGTTTCCTACGCCGGCCCACACGACCTCCCGCTGGAGCGCTGCATGTTCCCGAAGATGAACAGGAACGAGTACGCGCCCTTGTTTGTCCAAGTCGCACTCGACCGCGGCAGATACATACAGACGTCGCAGCCGAACGACATTGGGATCGAATTGAGGCATCTCGGCGACCCGCGCTTCGAAGGCTTCCCACGCCTCAAAAGGAAATACGTGGATGCAAGGGTCGAAAAGCGCGGGCGTGAGAACCAATCGAGGTTCTCCAGAACCCATCGTGTCCCGAAAGCGAGAAGGCAGACTCGTGCGCCCTTTGGCGTCGATCGAATGCGTAAACTGCCCTCGGAACATGATTGCCATCACTTATGGGCTAAATGGGGCGTATGATCCACTTCTTGACACTTCTCCCCACCAAGCCCCGCAAAAGTACGGAACTGACCCCATTCTGTCAACAGTGACCCTCGCTTCCACGCATGGAAGGTGGGACTATGTGGCAGGCTCATCGCTGAACAATCGCACCGTAAATCAACCCCCGCGCTACCATGAATCGTCGCCCCCTACCCCCTCGATCCGACACAATCCCGTCGCGTCTCGAACAGTTGGCCCATGCTCTCGAGACACCCCTCGACCCTACCATCCGCCTCCAACTCGTTCAGTGGATCGAAACCATCCTACATTGGAATCAAAAAATTGACTTGACCGCCGCGAGAACCATCGACGAATTGCTCGATTTGTGCGTCGCCGACGCCATCGTTCTGTCACGAAGCATCGAGGCCAATCGACGGGTGGTCGATGTGGGAAGCGGCGCGGGCGCACCCGGTTTACCCCTTGCTTTGCTTCGTCCCGACTTGACCGTAACCCTGGTCGAGCCTCTCGCAAAACGGGTTGCCTTTTTACGAACCGTCGCCGGTTCCTTGCCGACAACCGTATCCATCCAACGCACGCACGGCGAAAACCTCCCTCATCACGGCTGGGACGTGGCCATCTCCCGCGCGACGCTCGAACCATCCGCATGGCTTGCCATGGGCTTGCATCTTGTGGATTCGAAGGGAAAAGTAGCGGTATTGCTCGCTCGTCAGGAGATATCGCCACCCATCGACGCCGTGAGTGAGGAGGATATTTCTTATCGTTGGCCTCTCACACAAGCGCAACGACGCGTGCGATGGTTCAAGCGAGGGAGATGAGCAACGGCCTCATCCCGCGCGGGGCTGTACGTTTTCACGGACCCAATTGACGATGTCTTGGAGCGACGTTCCTGGCGTAAACAGGCCTTTGACACCTTTGCTTCGAAGCGTGGCGATGTCCTCATCGGGGATGATGCCGCCTCCAAATACGACGATATCGTCGACTCCTTTTTCGGCAATGGCTTCCATGACCGCGGGAAACAGTGTGTTATGCGCTCCCGACATGATGGAAAGGCCCACCGCATCGACGTCTTCTTGCACCGCCGCCGAGGCAATCATCGCGGGTGTCTGGTGCAATCCGGTGTACACCACTTCGAATCCCGCATCGCGAAGCGCTCGTGCAACGACTTTCGCCCCTCGATCGTGTCCATCGAGCCCTGGCTTCGCGATCAAGATGCGCAACTTCTTGTCCGTCATGCTCTCGTATCTCCCTATCGTCACAGCACGGCCATCGTCATTCACTCATCTCGATGGTCCGATCCTATTCCGAAATCCGTGTTCATCGTATGATGCTCCGACGGCCACGCGGTTGCCAGCCTAGCACGCATCTTCCCAACTGCGAGCCATGCTTTCACCTCATCGCGTTCGCACCAGCATACGGTCGTCACGGTCGCTATCGACCCGCCACACCACGGAATTTCACTTCTTTTGCTCCATCCTCGAACCGTCTCCTCTTTTTTTTCACTTTCCTCCAGGCCAGACAGCCAACGCAATTGCCCATGGTTCATGCCTTCTTGCTCGAATTTGCCACGGGGCAACCACGAATTTGCTATATGCCACCGCATGCAAGCCTCGGCTATCACCTTTGCTTTCGGCAGGAGTCTCCTTCCTTTCGGGATTGCTTTGCTGCTAGGCGGTTGCGAACCTACGCCACAGCCTCCGCCTCCCCCGCGACCATCGGCTTCCATCGCTCAGCAACCCACCGCTGCCCCCGCGCCGCCCGAACCCACGGTATCAGGTGCCCCTATCGCCCTTCGCGATGTCGAGGCGGCGACCAACCCCGGCAGACTCCCACCTTATGACGGCCCCACGGGAATTCTCGAAGGTTCCGTGCGCATCGCCGGCGATCCTGCCCCCGAAGTGCCTCTGACACTTCCTGCCTCTTGCACGGGTGCCGAGCGCACCTACGGACGACTCTTCCGCGAAGGAGAAAACCGCGCGGCCGCCGACGTGCTCATCGCAGTCACCGGTTACCGCGCCTATATCCCCGTCCGTGGACAAGCTGTCACCGCAACGATCAAGGATTGCGCGTTTTCCGCACGCACGTTTTCCATGACCTTCGGTCAGCATATGGAGGTAGAAAACCTCGACGAAACCAATAGTTACATCCCTGTGCTGCAGGGAAGCCGGTTCACGGCTTTCTCGGTGGCTGTCCCCAAAGGTCGCGAAGGCAAGCCCATCAAATCCGATCCCGTGCGACTCTACCCTCACCGCGTGGGTCAATATGAACTCGCCGATAACATGAACCGTCCTTGGATGTCCGCCGACGTGTTCGTCCTCAAGTATCCCACGCATACGGTCACGGGAATCGATGGTCGTTTTCGTCTGGAAGGCATTCCCGTGGGGGATGTGCAGGTCGACGCGCTTCTTCCGTCCGCGGACCTTTCCGAATCCAAAAAAATTACGATTTCAGCAGGAAAAACAACAGAGTTGGACTTAGTGCTGAGGTTTGACCAAAAAACAAACCGCGGCAAAACCCGTCCTCACCCCATCCAATCCGCCGCCGCTTCGTCCACACCCACCGCTGCCGACGTCAAGTGATCGTGCGCCGATCCATCGACCCCCGATCGGTTGCGCGATCCCGTTTATCCGATGAAATAGGGCGAATCGATCGAAGCCTTCCGCCGCGTATCGCGCTTACCTATCCCTCGCCTTATCGGGTTGCGATGAGTTCGCTCGGCTTTCAAACCGTCTATCGACGGATCCAACAAAGCGGTCAGGAGACGGTAGCGCGGGTGTTTGCGCCGGATGATCCGCCGGCGTGGGGGCAAGGAAGCGCCGACCTTTCTTATGAAACGGCAGCGCCATTGCATGCCTTTGCGCTGGTGGCGTTTTCCATCGCCTACGAACTCGAACTAGCTTCGATGTTGGGGATGTTGTCCCGGGCGGGCATCCCACTTCTTGGGGCTGAAAGAGACGGCGACTCCCCCCTCATCGTCGCGGGTGGCCCCTTGACTTTCTCCAATCCGCTCCCTCTCGCCCCTTTTGTCGATGCGGTTCTGATCGGAGAAGCAGAAGACGAACTCATGGACCTTGTCGACCGGGCGTTGGCTGCTGGTTCGAAAGCTCATCGACTCGAACAATTGGCAACCATGGGCTCGGTATGGGTGCCTTCGTTGCACGGTGATCGATTGCCACAAGCCGCGATCTGTCACACCGAGCAGTTGCCCGCGTGGGCTCCCATTCGAACGCCCCATGCGGAATTGCGGGATATGTTTCTCGTGGAGGCGGTTCGGGGCTGTTCGCGACGATGCCACTACTGTGTGATGCGAGGGCAAAAAGGTCGTGGAATGCGCATCATACCGAAAGAGCGCATCATGGACCGTATCCCATCGGAGGCTCGGAAAGTAGGGCTCGTTGGCGCGTCCGTGAGCGACCATCCTCATATCGTATCGGTCGTGGAGACACTGGCGGACCGCGGTTGTCACGTGGGCTTGTCGAGCCTGCGACCGGAGCGGCTGCGCGAGCCTTTGGTTCGAGCATTGCGTGCCGCGGGAGCCAAGACCATCACCACGGCCATGGATGGTTCGAGCCAGCGTCTTCGCGACCTCATCGAGCGGAACACCACGGCGGAGCACCTGCTGTTGGCGGCCCAAACCTGCAGGCAAGCGCGAATCGAACGGCTCAAGCTATACCTGATGGTGGGGCTGCCCGGCGAGACCACACGGGACATGGAAGAATGCGCCGCGCTCGTGCGGGAACTGAGCCGTCTGTTGCCCATTTCCCTCGGCATATCAACGTTTTGTGCGAAAGTCGGTACCCCATTACAGACAGCGCCCTTCGCGGGAATCGATGTGGCCCAGCGCCATATCAAAACGTTACGGCGCGCGTTGGCGGGGAAGGCGGAAGTACGAGCCACCAGCATTCGATGGGCGTGGGTAGAGCATGTCCTGGCCGGGGGAAGCGCGTCCGAAGGGCTCGCCGTCTTCGAGGCAGAACGCCGGGGAGGCACGTTTTCGGATTATCGAAAAGCCTTTGAAAAACTTGGACATACGCCGTTTTCGGCCCATCCGGGGGACGATTGAACTTCTTATCCCACGACTTCATTTTGCCCGCGGATTCGACGCCTCTCACCCGTTTGGCAAGCGCCCTGCCGGACCTTTGGGCCGTCTTACACCGAAAGCCTTTGCCCCTCGTGGTGCTGCGAACACTCGAGGCTTCCCGACACTCCGAGGCTCGACAACTCGCTCGCGGTGTACGCAGCCATCTGGCCGCCGATACGGCGTTTCATGGTCATCCGTCCTTCGGCCAGCGGGTGGCATGGCTTGCTCCGCAGCTCGAACCGTTGTGGAAAGGGTTGCGCCACGGTCATCTCGCCGCCCACGTGCTGGTCGAAATGATCCTCGATGCGTGGCTCATCGAGCGCCAACCCATGCGTGTCGACGACTACTACGCTTGCTTTTCGCCATCGAGGATCCGGCTGGCGGCCCGGTGGAGCGCCAGCGATAAGCTCATGGAAAATGAGGTAATTTCCGTGATCGAGAGATTTTCGAACTCCCAATTTCTCCGGGATTACGCAACCCCCGAAGGCTTGCTCGATCGTTTCGTGAGATTGATGATGCACACGCCTTTCGCTTCGGGGACTCACCCGGATTTCGACGGATTGGTACGGGTCACCCGCGATGCCATTTCCGCGCTGGAGGCGGGTTCCGAAGCGTTGCTGGAACACGCGCGAAAGGCGTCAGATGAGGCGTTGGAGCGAGCGGCGCAGAAGCACGCCCGCGAGTAGCCAAAGCCGTTCGGTTACCATCGTTGTATGGGCCAACCACGTGTCTTGGCCATCCTCGATAATTTGGGATCCGGGTTGACGGCGACCGGTTGTCCGACAGCCATCAACAACGGCAGGTCGGTGGCGCTGTCCGAATAAAACGTGGTGTCCTGGAGGTGGATTCCATATTGATCCAAGAGGTATTTGGCTTTTTTCAGTTTTCCGTCACCGTAGGCGAGCGGTTCGATGGCCTTACCGGTAAGTCTGCCATCGCGGACCTCGAGTTCGGTGGCGATGATGTGTTCGATACCGAGTTCTCGCGCCACGGGAAGGGCAGAGGGCAAGGTGGCACCGGTGGCGATGGCGACCAGATCGCCATTTCGTTGGTGCATGCGAACGGCCGAGCGTGCCTCATCACTGAGATAGCGCAGCATATCTCGACGCATCCAATCGTCGCATCGGGCGAAAAGCACGGTTTCAGGCATGCCTCGCGTGCTTTCCAACGCACGTTTTGCGACCCGTGGGGCATCGAGGATATCGAGCGTATAAAGCAGGACCCACCAGGCGGCGCGACCGAGATCGAGCAGGCTTGCCTCGCCGATTTCCCGTTGATATCGAACGTAGGAGGTGGCGGTTTGCACGCGCAACAAGGTTCGATCCATATCGAACAAGGCGGCCCGACGAGATGGTGCGCTGCTGGTCATGGGAACAACCCGTAGCCTCGTCCCAAGGTGGAGGAAAACAAGTTGGAAAAGGCGTGTAACAGCACGGCGGCTCCAATTCCCCCTGTTCGGCTTCGCAACCAGCAAAACAGCAACGAGGGGAAAAACACCGCGAGTCGTTGGGGATTCGGTTCCGTGAGGAAGTGACCCAGGGCGAAAATCGCGCTCGTGACCGGAGCGGACCATCCAAGAGGGGCGCCGAACCATCGGAATGGCTTGCGTGATTCATCGGGCTTGGGCGCCCATGCGCGATCGAGCGCACTCTGCAAGTAGCCTCGATAAAAAGCCTCTTCCGGCAACGCGATCACCATGAGTTGCCCGAGTATTTCGTCGGTATACGAGGAGGGAGGCACGAACGAAAACGGTTTTGCGGGCTGCCACCAAAGCACAAAACCTATCCAAAATAGGGGAAAAACGACCAAAGCGATACCGACGGCCCATGCCAGAGCGCGGAGAAAATCACGGAACAACTTATCCGCAACGATCGCGCCCGGCTCGAGCACGCCACCCAAAGACAGGCCGTGCTCTCGGATAAGCGAGCTATTGCCACGAAGCACCAGCCCATAGACGGCGGCAAGGAACGCAAACCCAACCCCGGTGGCGGCGTGTTCTTCAGGGAGAACGTACGACGCCATCGTCACGACGGCGGTCGTGACGAGGGTAGCGGCAAAAACGCGGGTGGTGGGTCCCATGGAATGATGACGTTTCGTTTTCAATCGACGCAGCGGGCGAGATCGATTCGACTCGTGCGGGGGTTTGGATATTCCGAATCGGTTCCCAACGCCAGGAAGAAGCCTTTGGTTGCCCTATCCATCGTTCGAAAATCCATAACGACGACGAAAAGACCCGATAGGGACCCGATCGAGTTGTGAGGGGTGCGCATCGGCCCTACCATCATCGCATGTCGGCAGTGTCGAGACACGGCAGCAGGGCCATCATGATGGCTGGATTTGCGTCCACGCTCGGCCTCGGTTGCGGGGATGGATTCGAACCCATCGACAAGCCCGTGCCCCCCGACATGAGCGCGGTGGTGGCGCGTTTCGAAAGGCCCACTGGGGTTTTCAGTCGTTCGTATGCGGAAGCAGTTCTCGAACACTACCTGTCGGAGGCCGCACGGATCATGCAAGTCAATGTCCAGGCGCTGCTCATCGGTGTCCTTCGGGTCACGATCGACGAAACGAGCGACAAGACGTCACCCAAACACAAGGCGACAGCATCGGCGTCTGTCCCAACGTTCGAAACGTTTTTCAAACCCCAAGCCTTCGAGAGCAATGGCAGCGTATTTTTCGAACGAATTTGTCCTGGCTGGGCGGAAAAGCCCGTGGTCGATCGGGACAATGGCACGTTGACGGGCACCCTGAATTTTTCCGAGTCGGGACTCGATCCTGTCGTTTGGAGCCGCATTCGTGGTTGTCGATTCCGGCTGGAAGGAGTCAAAATTCTTCTCGGTGACGATGCCCACGATCATGTGCGGCTATGGCTCGGGCACGGCGTGACGTTCGCTTCGTTCGGCCAGCATCCCATCCTATTCGATGTCGATTTATCGGCCGAGGTGGCGGGTTTGCAAGCTCCTTTCGAGCTTAGTTTTCGCTTCGATCCCGAAAAGGGAACGCTGGCGATCGTGATCGACATCCCCTCGGATCCGCCCCTCGGATCGGTCATCGTATCGTCCAACGCTTCGGCGGAACTAACGGTAGAGGCAGGCAATGGTACTTTTCAATGCAACCTGAGTTCACGCGAATGCACGTCGGACAGCGCCGACGGCTTCACGTTCTAATCGTATCGTTTTGGCTCATCGGCGTCTTGGCTTCCCCGGTGGGTGCGGAACCAAGACACGATGCCAATTTTCGAGTCACCGAAGACACGGCGGATACGTTGCCCAAACAAGCGGTGCGAGTCGGGTTGTTCAAGTGGCAATATGGCGTATTCGATTCGCTGATGGTGGGCACGTATACGGTCCCCTGGGTCGTGGCGCTCGCCAATTTCCAACTGAAATATCGCTACTTCGACGATCCTCATTGGTCCGCGGCGATCGAGATGGGAGTCGGACGCCTCGATGTCACGCGTCTTCGTCCGTTCGAAACGCATCCGGGCGATGCCATCATTGTGGTGAGCAGTGTGGAGCCCAGCCTCTCGTATCGGCCTCATGACCGCGTGGTGCTCAGCGCGGCCATCCCGATGAGCAAGATTTCGGTGGATGGTACTGTCAACACGAAAGCCTTCGAAGGGGTGCTCGAGGGGGCGGTCGACAATCTTCAACTGACGGCGACGATGGGATGGAAAGTATCGTCGGAGCTTTCGTTGTGGATCCATGGCCGATACCTCGCGCTGCAGCATATCTACGGTGACACGGAGGCCACGTATCATCCCGATCCGTATACGCGAATCGTCATCCACGCGGATGCCAGGACCACCTGGCTCAGCCTTGGGGACACGTGGTCCGTTCTGCCTCAGGCAGCACTATCTTTCGGCAGTTTTCATGTGCGCGCGGGCATCGGCTACGGCAATTGGAACATCTCGCCCGTCAATTTCGTGCTTCCTCAAAAAGGGCTCATTCCCCAGCTCGACGCATTTTTCTTGTGGTAAGGCGGAGGTTTCGAAGGCGAGTGGTTCGCATGGGATCGGGGGATGAGCGCGGTGTGGGCAAAGATGGAAGGGGGGGAATGCGTGGGGTGGGAGCTTCCAATGGGGGGACGTTTCGAGGGGGAGGGGCCGCGGAGCGAGGCGGTATTATTTTCTGTTTATATATAATATACATATATCCTTGATTTTATACTAGACAGAGGGATATTGGTCGGATGTTTTGGGTAGGGGGGGAGGTGAAACGGGGCGGGCATGGGGTGGTGAAAGCGCGGGGAGGCGATAAAAAGAATATTCGTGTAATTTCATATAGTTACAACAGATTCGGAGGTCGATTTGGCCTTATGATTCCGTGTGGGCTGCACGAGTCGATACCAATTTGTCGAAGGCTGTATTACTCGAAGGGGCCAAGCTCCCACGCCAAGGTGTGGGGGAGAGACAATGAACCCCAACCCTAATCGGACGCAGACGCGGCGCGATCGGTCGTGATTGCCCCTTGACGAAAGGGGTGTTGAACGGCTCTGGTATGTCCCGCGTGCTGCGTCAAAGCAGCGGCCTACTCGTTGGAGGGACCATGGCGGATGCGACTGCGGACTTCAAGAAGGGCTCCCTGGGAATCAAGTTTGTATTGCTGGCTGTCGGCATTGCCGCGTTGGCCATTGTACTTGTGTACGTTGGCATCAAGCGCGAGGGAGAGAAGTTGACCATCGAACAGGTGGTCAACGAGCAGAAGCGTATTTTCAAACTTCAGCGAAACGATCAGATAGCCGAGTGGCGCAAGTGGGCTTCGAGCACCCACGAATTCGAATTGCAGCAGCAAGCGTTATTGCAGCTTGCGTGGCTCAACGACAAGGATGGCGTTCCCATTGCCATTCAAGCGTTGCAGCAACCCGATCATCGCATTCGGGGTGTTGCGGCGCAGGTAGTGGCGCATTTCGGTTCGCCCACGGCCGATGCGGCAAAGCCGGCGGTCAACAAGGCGTTGCTCGAGTCTGATGCATCCGATGAGCCTCAGCTTGCCTGGGCGCTTGTCGAACTCAATGACAAGACGGCGTTGGACCGCGTCTTGAAAGTCTACCGAGCGGGTCATTTATCCAAGGTGCAGCGTGTGGGAGGCGGCTCGGCGTTCAACCCGGAAAAACTTGCCACGATGGCGTCGCCCGAGCAGTGGGCTTCGTATGTCAAAGATGAGAGTCCGAGTGTTCGTCAGCTCGTGGCAACCATCTTGTCTTCGAATGCCGATCCGAGGTTTACCGATCCGCTGATCACGCTCGTTCAGGATTCGGATGTGGATGTGGCCCGGGAGGCCGCGCCTGGATTGGGGCGCATAGGCGATGAGAAGGCGCGCAAGCCGCTGCTCGATGCGTTGGGCAAAGCGGACAAGGACAGTCGAAAGAAGTTTCTCGAAGCCCTTCGCGATGGCATTGGCGGCGACGGGCTGGTGATGGCTCTTGCCGCGGTGGACAAGTCGAAGCCGGAAACGATGTGGCATCAAACGCGAGTCATTTTCAACTTGCTCAAGGAGTTGGCGGATCCCAGGGCCGCGGACGCGTTGGTGACGTACATCGAATCGGGTCCTCAGCGACATTGGAAAACCGAAGCGGCGATGCGTCTGGCGGAGGTGGGGGACCCTCGTGCGGTGCCGTACTTGGCTGAACGCATGCGTCTCAACACCGTCAAGCTCTACGGTGATTCCGAGTTGGTCGAGGAAAAAGCGCTCGCGCGTGGCGATGAAGAACGCATCGTGGGCGCGCGTATGCTTGCGGACCTCGCCAAGCTTCACCCGGACAAGGTCGATACTTTCCGTGAGCAAGCCGAGGAGGCCGTGATGTTCTGGATCTCGGACATGCCGCAGCCTCACGCCAACGCCCTTCGTTTTCTCGCTCAGGTCAAATCGGAAAAAACGCGCACCAAGCTCAGGGATTGGTCTTTCCCGAAAGCATCGCTGCCGCGGGAAGGACAGCAGCCTCCCATGCCTGATGAATGGGTCGTGGCACAAAGCGCGTTGCGTTACCTGGGCGTCATGAAAGACGATGCTTCTTGGGGCAAATTCGAAAACCAACTCAAGCGACGTCGCGCGGATGCCAACGATATCGATGCGACCATGCAATCGCTGATGGGCGGTGGGCTGGCCATTCTGGGCATGTCTTTGCGAGCGTTGGGAGTCGGTGTTTCCGATGGTTTTGCCGAATGGGGCGATACCCGGGCGTACAAGCCGTTGACGGAGTACATCGAAGATCAAAAAGAAAACGAACAAGCGCGCATGCAAGCGTGCTTTGCCTTGGGCTGGGTGACGCCCGCCACCAAGATCAAGGAAATACCTGAAAAGATTACGAAATTTGCCACTTCGGGCGACGAAAAAGACCAGTTCATCGCGGGTTGTTATTCGGAGACCCTGGCTCGGTATTCATTACCGGAAGCCAATGGCGAGCTGATCAAGTTGCTCAAGTCCGAGATGGCTCCGATGTTGCGTCTGAACATTGCGCAGGCGATTGGCTTCACCGGTGTGCGCCCCGAAGATGAGCAACCGTTATTCGAATTGATGTCGAATCCGGAGGTGCGCAACAACGCTGCTCTTGCGTTGGTCGTGGGTGGTTCGGAAGACGTGGCGTCGCGGGCGGTAGCCGCTTACGCGGATTTCCCGGAAGAAGCTCTCGATGAATTGCGTTCGGACTACTTCCGTGTCTTTGGATATTGGTCCGACAGGGATTTCGAGGAGGGTCGGTTGTACCGATTCGTTCGCAACGCGGAGGCCATTCGACGGGTTCGCGTACGCAAGGCTCCGCAAGAGTGGGCCATGTTCTTGCTCGGTCGTCAATTCGACAACTTGCAGTTCGACAACGGGCCGCACTCGATGACGCGTGTGGTGTTGCGGTTTAAACTGCGCAACGCGGCGATGACGGGAGATCCCAGCGTGCGTGCAGGCGCTTTGTCCACCCTTCGATTCATGCGCGAGCAAGGCGTTCTCATGGAACTCAAGCAAAAGGGCGGCGATGTCGGAAAAGAAGCTGGCGAAGCTCTCTTTCTGTTGATGAACCCCAAAGTCGTCATCGATGTCGAAGCTCCCGACATCAAAACGGGCGGCTCCAAGATCCTTCCATCCAATCAATGACCTCGAAAAGAGATCACGCTAGCATCCTTCGCGTGCATCTCCCTTTTCCGAGCATCTTTTCCCACGGCCTTCGTGATGTGATGGCATGGGCAAGTCTTTGGCTCACCATGTCTTGCAGCTCGCCCGCCAAGCCTCCTTCTGCTTCCCCCATCGAGTTGCGACGGTTCTCGGGACCACCCGATACTGCCCTGGACGTGGCTTGTTCCCCCACGGGATTGGAATTGTGTTTCGATGCGATCGACAACAATTGCAATGGGGCCATCGACGAAGGATGTGGTGTGCAAACGGGCATCATTCAATTTTCCATCGCCTGGTCCGATCCCACGGCCGACATCGACCTCATCGTGATGGACCCGTCGGGCGAAACCGCACGGGTCCACAAAACCACGCGTCTAGGGCTTGTCAAAGATCGGGATTGTCCGGGAATGAAAAACGAATGCCAGGGGCAAAACACCGAAAATGTCGTGCTCACCCATCATGAAGTCCCCAGGGGAGTTTTTCGTGTGATGATTCGGTGCAATGCTTTGGGACAGACGAGCCCACCGTATCGCGTTCAGGTGGGGGCGAGGGTTGGACAGCGCAGTTATGCGACGGTGTTGGAGTTGGAGGCGATGGGGGCAGAGAAGATGATGACGTTCGAGTTATAGGCAAACGCATTCGTGACAACGACCGGTTCCCATCTCGAGTCGTTGGATTCGTTTGACGCACCGCGTCCTCTTTTCTACAAGTTTTTCCTACACAACCGTGCTGTGCTCGAATCCCCGTTGCGGTGGGAGAGGATGCCATGAGTCCGATTGCGATGACCGTGATTCTGGTCGCAACGCTGTCTGCCCTTGCATACAGCTTGCATCGTCGATGGCAATTGCTGTCGGTCGCGAAAGCTCCGAAGGATCGTACCGATCGGATTCCGGAGCGGGTGTGGGTCACGATCAAATATGCGTTTGGTCAATATAAAATGCCGTATTACCCGCTTGCGGGCGTTGCGCATATTCTCATCTTTTTTGGTTTTTTGGTCTTGCTTCTTCGCTCGTTGATCCTTTGGGGCCGGGCGTACGATCCGTCATTCAACTTCTGGATACTTGGGCCCGAGCCGGTGGGGGGGCTGCCGTTGGGGCATCTGTATGACATGGCGAAAGACCTCGCGGCGATCGTGGTGCTCGTGGGCTCGGCGGTCTTCGTGTACTTGCGGGTCGTGGTGAAGGACAAGCGCATGTCCTTGCATTGGGAGGGGCTTTTGATTTTGGGCATCATCATGACGATGATGGTCACGGATATTCTGTACGACGGAGCGATGCTTGCGTTGCGTCACCTCATGCCTTCGCTGGGGTGCGGGATGGCGAACGAGGCGATGGCAGCGACGTGCGCATCGGTATCGACGGTGATTGCGCCGGTGGCGTCTGTGGATATTCCCATTGGTTTTCAATGGTTTGCACCGGCCGGCTCGGTGGCCGCCATGGCGTTGAAGGGGTTGTCGGCCGAGACGCTCGTGGTGCTTGCGCACATCGGATTTTGGACTCATTCCACGTTGGTTCTGGTGTTCGCCAACATCCTTCCTTACGCGAAGCACTTCCACATCATCACGGTCATGCCGAACGTATTTACGGCGAACCTAGGCCCTTATGGTCGTCTCGAGCCGATGGCCAAGGACTCGGAAGCGTTGATGGAGCTGGTGGGTAACGCGGCGGAACTCGACGATCCGAACGAGGTGAAGGTGGGCCTTGTGCGGCCGGAGCATTTCTCCTGGAAAGACGTTTTGGACTTTTATACCTGCACCGAATGCGGTCGTTGCAGTGACAACTGCCCGGCTTACAACACCGGAAAAGCCTTGAGTCCCAAGCAATTCACCATTGACCTTCGAACGCTTTTTTACCGCAACGACACCATGCTCATCGATGGTGTGGGTCCCGATGAGCAACATGAGCATCAAGACGGTGAGCATGGCAGCGAGCACGATGAGCACGGCGAACAAGAGCATGACGAGCATCATGACAAGCCCATGCCGGACAATCCCATTCCCAATCCGCCGATTCGCAGGCAGGTGGTCAATCTCGTTCCTGACATCATCAAGCCGGAAGTGTTTTGGGGATGCACGACCTGCCGAGCTTGCGAGGAATTCTGTCCGGTAATGATTAGTTACGTGGACAAGATGGTGGAGTTTCGTCGCAACCAGGTGCTCGTGGCGGGGGAATTCCCTGGTGAGTTGGCCGGGCCTTTCGAAGCGATGGAGACGAATGGCAATCCTTGGAACCTATCTCGCATGGATCGTGCAGCCTGGTCCGAGGGGCTCGATGTACCGACGATGGCGGACAAGCCAAGCACGGAGGTATTGTATTGGGTGGGGTGCGCGGCCAGTTATGACGATCGATCGAAGAAGGTAGCGCGTGCGATGGTGCGATTGCTCAAGGCGGCCAACGTGGATTTCGCCATTCTCGGAGAAGAGGAATCATGCACCGGAGACTCGGCGCGAAGAGCGGGAAACGAGTATCTATTCGCCACGTTGGCAGAGCAGAACGTGGCCGTTCTCAATGGCTATCAAGAGCAAGGGGGGATCAAAACCATCGTCACGGCCTGTCCTCATTGTTTCAACACGCTGGCCCACGAGTATGGGGATTTCGGCGGACACTATCAGGTCGTCCACCATGCGGACTTTTTGCTGCGTCTCCTGCGAGAAGGCAAATTGTCACCCAAGCGTGCCGTCAAGGGGAAAGTGGTCTTCCACGATTCCTGTTATCTTGGTCGTTACAACGACATTTACGAGTCTCCGCGCGATGCGCTGCGTGATATCCCGGGTCTCGAATTGGTGGAGCCTGAGCGTTATACCCGCAACATGGGCGTATGCTGTGGTGCGGGGGGAGCGCAAATGTGGATGGAAGAGCAGAACAAGGACCGCATGAACGTTCGGCGCACGCTTCAACTCATCGAAACCAACGCCCAAACGATTGCCACCGCCTGTCCGTTTTGCATGACCATGATCACCGACGGTCTCAAGGATCAGGAAAAAGAAGAGCAAATTAGACAGCTTGATATTGCGGAAATTCTGGCGGAAAGCTGTCTGGGCAACGCCGACAAGGAAAGCTTGCCCGCTGTGGAAACTAGCGTCGATAGCCCTTCGTCCGTTGCCGTTGCCCCGTGACCTGCCCCCTGTTTTGCTCCTCCCCCGTCTTCCCTGGCTTGACGCCGAAGAATCATCTCGTTTAGTTTCTATACAGGTTTATCCGCACGGCCTGGGGCAATACGCCACGGCTTGGTGCGACTATCGAATCACTGACCTGTGTTTGTAGCGTGAATGACTTCGACGAAAAAACAAGAGTAACCGTTGTTGTCTCCAATCCCGTCGAGCCTGGGGAGAAACGCATCAACGATTGCCTCGTGGTGATTTACACCAAAGAGACAACGCTACTTGGCAAGCGTTTCGTTCTCGAACAAAACCCCACAACCGTCGGACGTGGAGCGGATAACCATATCGTCTTGGATGGGGACTCGGTTTCGCGAAAACACTGCAACTTCCTCCGACGCGGTGAGGCATGGTTCGTGGTCGACGAGCGTTCGACCAACGGGACCTATGTCAATGACGATCATATTTCGGGAGAGTGTCGGCTTGCGAATGGGGACCGCATCAAAGTCGGACCTACCATTTTCAAGTTCCTTTCCGGCACGGATGTCGAGAGCAAGTATCACGAGGAAATCTATCGTTTGACCATCATCGATGGCCTGACGCAAGCGCACAACAAAAGGTATCTCTTCGAGTCGTTGGAACGGGAGATCATACGCGCGCGACGGCATTCGCGACCCGTAAGTGTCGTCATGTTCGACATTGATCACTTCAAGCGGATCAACGATGACCATGGTCATCTTGCGGGCGATGTGGTGCTCAAGGAGTTGGCCCAACGGGTGCAGGGGCGGATACGTCGCGACGAGTTGCTTGCGCGATATGGCGGCGAGGAATTCGTGGTGATGTTACCGGAAACGGAGTTGCAGGGAGCCCAGTCTCTTGCGGAGACGTTGCGTCTCAAGGTGATGGAGGCGCCCTTCATCTTTCAAGCGGAACCTATCCGGGTCACCATTAGCCTCGGGTGTGCAATGCTTACCAACGAGGACCGTACCGCCACGGACTTGTTGAAGCGTGCCGACGAGCGTTTGTACGATGCGAAGCGTGGTGGTCGCAATCGTGTTTGCTTCTGATGTCTTTTGGCCTTGATGGACAAAACGCGCACAGCACTGCCTGACGGTACTCGGTTGTCTTGGCTAGGATCGTCGTTGGCGATGAAATGTCGATAACGCTGACGGCATAAGGCGGATCTGATATTTTCCAGCTAATAACATGAATGGCTAGGTCGCCAGTATTCGCGTTTGTACTGAGTTCTACGAAAGCGATCCTATCGATTCGATGGTGAGTCATCAGCGCGCTTTCCAATTGATTCCATACTACCAATGCCAAATATGAATCAGCTTCGAGCCATCGCCATTCCCTATTGAGCGCGATATGCTTTCGCAATTCTTGAAATCTCGTCATGCGAATTCGTTATTTTTCGATAACAAGGTATCGTCATGCCGTGAAGCGCTCAATCGGGATGCATGGGTGAGGGGTGTGGCATTCCGACCGGCATCAGCAATAGGGGTGCGATAGTATTGGAAAAACCCAGGATCCGAACCACTTGGGGATCGTCGAAAGCGCCAACGACAGCGGTAGCGAGATCGAGGTCTTGGGCTTGCAAAAAAAGGTTTTCGGCGGCATGCCCTGCTTCGATATGCACGTATCGGCTAGCGCGGGGTCCGTATTTGACGGCTGTCCTGGCGTACACCGCGGCGATGACGATCATAGCGGGGGCGGAGGCGAGCCACATCTGTTCCCATGCGGCCGAAGCTACCTGTTGGCGTCGATCACCGTCCTGAACTCGTCTCAAGGCGTGTTGCTGAGGCTCGTACTGATAAACACCGACGGCGAGTCCTTCGACGCGCCCCACCAGCACGAATAATTCGAGGGGGTAGAGGGCGCCAGCGGAGGGGGCGGTACGCCTGCGACCCTCGTGGGTCATGCCTTGTGCCGCCCAAAGCAGTTGTCCGAGATGCGCCAGGGTAAGCGGCGTGGAGGAGAAAGAACGCACCGAATGTCGCTGCGCCAGTAGAATTGCAAGCTGTTGTTTTCCTTTGCTTTTTTGTGCCGGCAGTCGCGTGATATCCCGCGATGGAGCCGTCGCCTTACCCAAGACGCTGTCGTTGCTCGAACCGGCTCGTTGATGCTGGAAAATATTTCCAATCGTACCGCCGTTCCATCCCATCGAGTGGCCGACATGGTTATCAGCTTGTCCAATGAGCAGGACCGCAAGATAAATCGTAATTTTAAAAAATCTGAGCATTTAATATGAACCCAAAGCCTTGTCATCGATTGCGCATTCACGATATGACATTTCATGATTCGTGTCGCCAACACCGAATCGTCATCATACGATATTTATCCGATCGTATATTATAAAATCGCAACATCTCCCGCTATTTCAACAACTCATTGATTTTTGTCATTTTCTAATCATCACACTTCGTGGGTGGCGGATAGGGGTTCGGGGATGGCTCCATCGCGGATATTTTCTTTGGATGGTGGTTAGCCTGGCATCTTGCGTTTTTTGTCCCGAGCTAGCATCGGTACGCGGAGGAGCACGGCAAAGTCGGGAAATTACAGCTATTTATTGGACGACTCCTTTGCCTTCTTGACGAATCTCGCCACGTTCATTAGGGCACCGGGCATGGCGGGCCTCCAAAGACGGCGTGCAGACAAACCTGCCAAATCCTCGAAATCGACAGCGGGTCGAAGTGTGTCTTCCGACAAGCGTCGAACACAATTGCAACCGATGGTTCATCGGAGCGGTGACGAGACGCGGGCACGTTCGAAGTCGCCCGAGGCAGCGAAGCGAAAAGGCGAGAAGGGAAAGGTCAAGAGTGAGTCGATGGGAATGCCACGGCCCACGATGAACCTTTCTCATCCCGAACGTGTGGCGGATCTTGCTTTTCTGGCCTGTTTCCGTGGACGTAAATTCGGTCGAGCCCGATTTGCCCGGCTCATCCAAGAACGAATCGGCTCTTCGGAGGCCACCGAGCGCTTCGTGGCGAACGTTCCGGTCGAACTCATTGCCCTGTTTTTCGCGCGCGAGGTCCGACCTGTTTCCGATGAACGTGCGCCCGTCAATGAGTGTTTCGAGTTGCCGGATGGCGGTCTACTCGAGTTCGTCGGCGACAACATGGAAGCGGCCGAGACGATCGCGCGACTGTTGCTCATCCACGATGAACCTCGCCTCGATCATGTCGTCGAACTTCTCATCGAGCACGACCGAAGTTGGTTGCATACCCTTGCGTTGGAAGCGCGCGATGCACGATTGATGGAACTCGGATTTCCCGATCTCGACGACGTGGATCGATTGTATGCCCCGTGGCATGCCCAGCTTCTCATCCGCAAGTTGCAGGCGTGGACGGAAAACAGCGCGGTACAACACATGCGTTTGCCTCGTTCCAAAATCACCGCTGAGGCTTTGCTCGCTTACACACACGATCTCGTCGAGCCCGATCGAAAAATCGCTCTCGAACGTCTGCACTTCCTGGCGCTATGTCAGGCCGTGCATGACACGCGACGTTCGATTCGAAAGATGACGCAGGACAACCTCAATGAATCTGCGGCCACGGCGTTACGTATCCTTGCGCAAGGTATTCGTGAGGCAGGTGGAGATTTGGCTCTTCTGTCCAGTCCTCAGATGGCGACGGTATACCGGCTGGGTCTCGCCACGCTCCGATGAAACCACCGCCTCGTCTTTACTTTACGACCCGCAAATAAGACGGCAGTTTTCGTTTCGATTTCTTCTTGGGATCGTCTTGTGATGGTTCGGGCCGATCTTCCAAAGGCTCGAGCACACCAGCGGCATTGCCATCGGTATCGGGCATGGTGGTATCGGGCGCGGGTGGCCGCGACGGTTTGGAGGCATGAAGGGCAACCACTCGTTTGTCCGAGGTTCGGGGTTCGCTTTTTTCGCTATCGTCCACGGCCTTCAGCTTGGGTGCAGGGGATTTCGATGGAGACACATATCGATCCGCCACTTCCTTGGGAACCTGCTCGAACCAAACGTAACCTCGCTGATCGCTGCCCACCAAGGCAAACACACTCGGCCAAGGCAACTGACACCAATACGGTTTGCCTCCAAACGACAACGTACACGTCACCCCTTCCGCATCCACGTTCAAGTCAGGAATGGGCACTCGCATGTTCAATCCGATCTCGAGAATGAGCATCGGATTTTTTCGAAAACGCGGGGGAACCACCACCTTTTCTTGTCGTGGATCCAAATGAATGAACACCGATGGCGCTTCCGCCAACAGATAGTTCATGAGCTGCTGCTTATCCGGAGGTTTGGGTTGCACGGTGACTTACTCCGTCAATGAGAACCACGACATACTATCCCTGCCCGTCGATTGCACGGGATGCTGCCTGCATAACGCCCGAAGCCCGCATGAATTTCGATCCTTCAGGGGCTCTGTTCGGACTCGGATTCCGGTTCCGGTGTCGGGCGAATGGCATGGCTGATGATCTGTTCGACACGTTCTGAAACGAGACGCACGATCAAGTCCACCACGCGTTTTTCATCAAATCCTCGAGCCATCATCGACCCGCGATCGCGATTCCGAGCGGGATAATCGTCGCGACGATGATCCCGGTCATGACAATGACAGCAACAAGAGCCTCTACCATCTTCCCCGCGTCTGTCCGGCCAGCGTCCCATGTCCCGTCCTCTTCGATAGTCGTCTTCGTCGAGGCGCCGTTCAATCGCTTCGAGACGGTTCAGGATCTCTTCGAATCGGTCGTCCATCGTGGACCTCCTTGGAGAAGGAGACTCTATCACACGGGCGGCTTGAACGTATCGTCGCGTGTCTGTTCCCCACGAGACGGTTTCACGCTATTCGTTTTTCGAATCGATGGCCGACGCGGAAACAATCAAGCTGGAGTATCAGCAGGGAACGATCGCGGTATGGAATGCGTCGCTGGAGGACGACGATCTCCCATCCGGTGGAAAGTATGACCCACGGGATGGTTGTCTACGGTTCGAAGGCTACGCCTACCCTCAACTATTTCGGTGGCTCGTGCGCAGCGGGCGTCCCTACGAAGACAAGGCGCGAGGTTACCAGCCTCTATCGTTACCGCGACGAGTCCATCACGAACCATTTCCTTATCAGCGGGAAGCTCTTGATGCCTGGGTAAAGCATCGACGGGCGGGCGTGGTCATTTTGCCTACGGGCGCAGGAAAAACCATTCTCGCCCTGCTTGCCATCGAACTTGTTCAACGCAGCACGCTCGTCGTGGTTCCCACCCTCGATCTCGTCAGTCAGTGGTACGACGTGCTGACTCGCGCATTTGGAACCGACGTGGGTGTCGTGGGGGGAGGCGATCACGATCTTCGAGAGCTGACGGTAACCACCTATGATTCCGCGCAGTTACAAGCGGAACGCTTCGGTGCGCGCTTCGGCCTTGTCGTCTACGATGAATGCCATCATCTACCTGGAGAATCCTATATCTACATCGCTCGGACGTCGATTGCCCCTTTCCGATTAGGCCTGACGGCGACTCTCGAACGAGCGGATGGGCGACATGCGCTGCTCGACGACTACCTCGGCCCCGTCGTCTACCGCATAGAAATCCCTGAATTATCAGGTAGTTACCTGGCTGATTATGAAACCATCACCTTACAGGTGGAGTTAGACGCGGCGGAGCGAGACGAATACGAGCGGGCACGAAAAGTCTATACGTCGTTTGTGCGCTCGCGAAATATCTCCTTCAGCGCTTCCGATGGATGGCGTCAGTTCTTGATCGAATCGTCGCGCTGCGCGGAAGGAAGACAAGCATTTCAAGCCTATCGTCGTCAAAAAGAGCTTGCGCAAGGAGCCGTGGGCAAGCTTCGTGTGCTCGAGGGGTTGCTACACCAACATCGGCAGGAACGGATGTTGATTTTCACGCAGGACAACGCGACAGCCTACGCGATTTCCCGTCGTTTTTTGGTTCCGATCATCACCCATCGGACCAAACCCAAAGAGCGCGCCGCGATCTTGGATGGTTTGCGGCAGGGCGAGTATTGCGCCGTGGTGACGTCCAAAGTGCTCAACGAAGGGGTGGATGTTCCGGAAGCCAATGTCGCGGTCGTATTGTCGGGAAGTGGGTCCGTACGGGAACACGTGCAGCGGCTAGGTCGCATTTTGCGTCGTGCCGAGGGGAAACAAGCGGTGTTGTACGAGGTGGTTTCCTCGAGCACGGCAGAGCAATGGGTGAGCCAGCGTCGACGAGATCACGGGGCGTATCGGGGCGGGTGATGGCGCTGGCGGCGGCAGCGTGTTGCGATCACGGACCCTTTGAAAAACGGATAAGAACTGGATACGATGGCCGCTACGATCTCGATTGCGTCGATGGAAACGGTACCCCAGAGAAATGTAATTTCAGGAATCCAAGGAGCGCATGCGGTATCTTGGAGGAAGGTCAAGGAGACCGTGAAATGAAAGAAGTCAGAACCACTGTAAAGGCGCTTCTTATCGTTTTTGTCGGGTTGGGTTGTGGTGGTATCGCGGAAACGTCCGGTTCCGACGGAGAAGGGGGGCAAGCGGGCAAAGGCGGCACGGGTGGGAAAGCAGGCAGCGGAGGCGCTCCTTCTGGTGGCTCGGGTGGGATTGGCGGCAGTGGCGCCACGGGAGGCAGCGGCGGGATGCCAACCGGTGGCACGGGTGGGATTGGCGGCAATGGCGCCATGGGAGGCAGCGGTGGGATGCCGACCGGTGGCTCAGGGGGAAGCCTCTCCCAATGCGAATCTGAAGGAGGCGTCTGCATTGCCGTTGCCGTAACCCCCAACGCATGCGTGCAATGCCCGTCCACCACCGGACAACTGCTCGTTCCGGCTCCTTATCCGGATACCACGAGGGGATGCACGACCGAAGGCGTGGGGGCCTCGCCATGGTGTTGCGTTACCGTACCACCCGTTGGTGACTGTGTGAGCAGCGGAGGCGCTTGCTATCCCATTACGGAGACGGCATGGGAACCGTGTCCTTTGGGCTGGGACCCCATCTACACGCCTTGTCCTAATGGTGACATCTGCTGCGCGCCAGGGCCAGGCTGCGAGCCATGAGGACCATCGAGGCGAACGGCGGAACCTAGCCTAGGACGTAGTTCACGTTTCGAGGTCTGCGAGCACGACGAGGAATCGCACGTTGGCGTTCATGCGACATTGGCTTCCGCTCGAACGCCCCTGCGAAAGAGCCAAAGCGCTGGATAGCACTGCTGGTGCCTTCATTCTTATAAGCTATTGATATTACATAGATTTTTATCACTCCATTTCGGGGCAAGTCGGGGCCCTGGGGGCTCATCCTCGCTGTTCCCGCTCCAAAACGAAGCGAATATCTACCTTTCCCTGGCAGTCCTCACGCTGCTTATGACCGAGAAGCCAGCCCTTGTAGCCGTTCGAAACGAACTATGCCACCATGCTTCGATGATGGGTCAGAAAGGCGCAGTCATCCTCTCGCGGAGAATGTCATGAGAAGGGATGTGGACGTACAATTGCGGAACCTCGCGCAAGTCAACGAGATAACGAGACGAGAAGCCAAGCGCGGCAATGCTGTCATCTTCGCGTGGATAGCGGCAAGCTTGTTGAACCTTGCTTGCTCGAGTGACCGAACAGGAGACGGGGCCAACGCCGCGGGGGGCAACGCAGACGCGGGTGTTTCAGGGGCGGGGGGTGCGGGCCCACAGAAGCCGCCGCAAAACGATGGGGGAGATGCATGGCATGAAACGGGGGATGCAGGGGAAGCTGGCTTTTCGGGAACGGGAGGCACTGGAGAGGCTGGTGTGGCGGGTGCGGGGGGTACGGGGGGTGCGGGGGGTACGGAAGAGCAACATCTACCGCAGATACCCTGTGCCCATTCTTCCGCCCCCGGTTTCGGCAGTGTGGGCGATGAAAACCCAAACCAAGGGCCTCGCTCGCCCGGGCACGTCGTGGCTGCCCAAGGACCCACACAAGCGGAAAGCAGGTATGCTCTCATCACCTGGGACCGCAATGATTCCAGCGCGACAGGCTATGAAGTCCTTCGCGACGGGAACGTGATTGCAAGCCTGAAGATCGAGCAGGATGCGTGGGACGATACCTGTTACTTGGACATGAAGGTTACGCCTGGGGTTCATGAGTACGCGGTTCGGGCCCTTCGCGGGACAACCCCTGGGAAGAGGTCTGCAAGTTATCGAATTTCCATTCTTCAGGACGCGGACTTCGGATCTATTTTCGAGGTGGATTCCTTTGGGGGTTCCGAGGATTCCGACCGAATCGAAGCCGCTATCGAAGCAGCTCAAACAGCGGGTGGGGGCGTGGTCCAATTCGCGCCGCGCACGTATACGCTGTCACGACCCATCGTGGTGGCGGGCAACCGTATCGTTCTGCGTGGAGCAGGCATGGACGATACCTTTTTGCAGCCATCGTATCCAGGAGCTTCCGGCGATGACGCCTGTGCGAGCACCGAAAGAATCGTATATTTCAACACGAAACTAAGTGATCTCGGCAACCTTCTTGCTGCTCCCATCCAACAGGGGGAACGAGTTGTCAACGTGACAGATAGTTCGGCCCTGGCGGTTGGAAATATCCTTTATTTCTCGGAAGTTCAGCCGGAGCAAACACCGGCAGACTTCCAAAATGCAGGGATCATCCAAGATCCGGGGACAGGCAAAGACCAACGCTACCCCAATGAGAGCAACGAAATCGTTGCCATCGATGGGCTCCAACTTACGTTCAAGTACCCATTTTCCCATGACTTCAGCATGAATACGCCCTTGCAGCGATTCGAACGCGGACTCGACAATCGGATTGAGTCGCTCACGATTCAAGGGCGAAGTGAAAACGAGCAAACCTGGTACGACGGACTGAACCTGAAAGGAGTCAACGGGCATGCTGCAGACGTTCGGGTTCGATGGACGAATCGTCGGTTGGTCCAGGTCCAAGGTCATGGAACGCGTCTTGTTGGTTTTCACGGGCCTTATGGTGGCCCGAGGGGAGGAGAATCGGGAATTTGCCGTTACAAAATCCATGTTTACCGGGCGACGAATGCTTTGATTGTTGGCTCTACGATGGGAATGCCCAACGATGATAGGAATTTGTCGTTCATCACGATCCAGCAGTCGACTCGTGGCATGGTTCGCAATTCGATCTTTTTGAAAAATCAAACTTATGGCGTGAACGAGCACGGGAAGGGATCTCGCCATTTGCTCGTGGAAAATAACTATTTTTCGGTAGGAACCCCGAATCGGGCCGGGGTGTTATTGGGCAATGAGTCATGGGGATTCAGCGGCCCCATGATCATCCGCAACAACACGTTCGAGGATAATGATCGCGATATTCACATCACCCAGAACTCGTACGAAGTCCGCATGCTGGACAATATTTCGCGGAGAAACGGACGCCAATTTCTGCGCGCTTCCGGATGGGCCGGACCGGATACGGAACCGGAGTATTACGGTTCGATGCGCATGACCATCGCGCGCAACAAGATCTATGAAGGCAAGTCAGGGCTTAGTCTGGGTGGGCAGGGCGGTATATATCCCTTTGGGGGCGTGCGAGACCTTGCGATTTTTGAAAACGTTTTCCAAGTGGACAGCGATGCAATTGTGCTGAACGGTGACAGCAACCAAACCAAACGGTTCCAGGTTTGGGACAATACAGGCAGTTCGAGCTACAAAAGGCCTGATTGGGTGAGTGGTGATTATTGGGCAAGCAATGCGGATGGCGCGTCGTACGGCAGCCGTAACGATCAGCCATGGATGTCGGAACAGTTTGCTTGGGAAGCGTTTGACCGTTATTGAGTCAGCCCGTGTTTTTACGTGGCGCTCTCATGTCCCTGATAGATCCCCTCATTTTTTCCTGAAAAACAAGGGATATGGGCGACAATCCCCTAAGCTTTGACCTTGACGTTGACTTTGAGTTTGACCTGGTCCTTGACATGAACTTGAAGGTCCAAGACAATACATAGTTTACACTTTTGGTACCTATGCTGACAGGGCTCGTTTACACTTTAGCTGGACGGGTTTGCTTTGATGGTTTTGGTCAAGCGCCTCATCGGAGTACGATGACACGATATGCTATAAAACAAGAGGCGAGCGCATTGCGGTGTTCAACAGGGGATGACTGTGAGTGTATTGCCTATGCCGTGACCGTGATTGGAAAAACGACGGGAGGGCTCAGCGGTAAAAGCTGTTCGATTTCCCTGCTCGCCTCTGATTGCCGCTTGCGGTAAAGTAGAACCAATGCGGGTTTCCAACTTGGTTACGGTTACGCTCTCGTGCCTTTGCAGTATTGCTTTGGGCTGCGGGGACGATACGACTCACCACGAAGGCGGTGGCGACGCAGCCACTCCTCCTAACACGGGCGGGCAGACAAACACTGGCGGCCAGGCGGGCGCGGGGGGAAGCACCAGTACTGGCGGCCAGGCGGGCGCGGGGGGAAGCACCAGTACTGGCGGCCAGGCGGGCGCGGGGGGAAGCACGAGCACCGGAGGTCAAGCAGGCGCGGGGGGCGGGGGACCTACCGCGGGCTGGCTTTATACCATCGACGGCGACCCGCATATTTACCTCGACGGGGGCGGGTCGACGGGCGTGTGGATGGGCCGCGGGGTCAACCTCGATGACCTGTTCTTATGCGGGTACAACTACGGCCTTTGGATGGACAGCCCCCATGATGGCGAACACGCCTTGCTTGGCCTCATCGACGCCATGATGGCCTCGTGGAAACCCAATTTCGTCCGCGTCTCCCTCGGCATGAACAGCTATAGCCCTGTCGTGCATTGGCAAGCCGGTAGTGACTACACCACGGCCATGACGAACGTCATCGAGCACCTGGGCTCGTATGCAGGAGTGTTCGTGCTCGTATCGCTTCGCAGTGACACCACGATGGTCGAGCCGGGTGGAGGTGAATGCGGCCAAGGAGACGACGCCGTATGCCTGCCGTCGAACGCGACGGACGACGTATATCGAGCGCTCGTTCAGTCGTTTCATGACAAGCCTTATGTCCTGTTTGGGATTGCGAACGAGCCGGGGGGCAATGGTTCGTCGAATAGCGATATTCGTGCGCGGATGGAGCACGCGGTTTCGGTCATTCGTGCGCAAGAAGATGCCCTCGGTTCCCCCCATCACCTCATTGCGGTGCAAGGCAACCAGTGGACGAGTCAGATTGCGTTTTACGCTGCCGATCCGCTGTCTTTCGACAACGTCGTTTACGAATACCATGCATATCCGCCCATCGCCTCCGAATACACGTTTTCGAACATTCCGGTCATCATTGGCGAGTATGGCCCAAGTGGTTCGGACACGTCATTTTCACTGGGATTTTTCGCAGATGTCGAGGCCAAGCAGATTCCGAATCTTGCCTGGTCCCTGTCGCCCTACTCGAATTGCGCGCCTGATCTCGTTGCGGTGACGCATGATGCCTCGCTGACGACAACCGCGTGGGGAGACGTCGTGAAGGCCTATCTTCAGGCGCACTGACGGTCGCGGCGGAATGAAATGCGGTCGTCTTGCCCTGCCATGGCCTTGGGATTGACGCGGTGAGGGTTTGACGATTACACGTAAGCTGGTTTGCTCACCTCTGATCTCATTCGTGTTCGAAGACGCGGTCAACGCATCGAGCCGCTGGTTTTGTCTCCCAGGCAATTTCAGGCGGCCATCCCTCTCGCGGAAGCGTTGATCAACGTTTTTCAAAGCAACATCGGCTCCACCATGGAAGAGCTGGACGAGGCTCTTCGCAAGGTCGCGGACGCAGAGCCCAACCGTATGCAAGTTGCTGGATTTATTAAGTTATTACGTGATCGGTGTGAGATCGGGACAGCCCCGGAATGCGATCCGGCGGCGTTGCGCGCGGAGGTGTTTCGCTTGGCCACGCAACAGCGGCGCGCGCTTGGAATCCGCGAACCGTTCCACCGTTCGGCGGTCATCGATGCTTGTGCGGCCCGGCACCACTGCACGCCTGAACAACTCGAGTCCATGCTATTCGCGGATCTTCCGGGAGCACAGCTTCTTTCGAGTATGCAGCCCATCACGCCCATCGATCTGTTGCATCGGTACAATCTCGCCTTGGCGCAAGGCATCTTGCTGCGCTCCACCCAGGTCACGATTCACCTCGTCCCCACCACGGCCACGCGCATTCGACAACTCATCCGTGCCATGAGGTTTCGTCGATTGATGTTTCAAATCACGGGCTCAGCACAATCCGGATACGAAATCGTGCTGGATGGTCCCATGAGTCTATTCGAATCCACGCAGCGATACGGCATTCAATTGGCCTTATTTCTTCCTGCGCTCGTGGCCGAGGAAGGATGGAGCCTCAAGGCCAGGCTTCGTTGGGGCAAAGAACGTAAGGAGGCGGTGCTTAGCATCAGCGACCAGGATGGCTTCGTATCACCCTACCGAAAGGACTCCACGGAACTCGAAGAGATCAGCACTCTCGTAGAATCCTTCTCGCGCCTCGACTGCCCATGGTCCGTGCGACGCTCCTCGCGCATTTTTCACTTGCAAAACCAGAGTCTATTCGTTCCGGACCTGGTTTTCGAAAAAGATAATAAGCTGCGCGTCTACCTCGAAGCTTTCGGAACCTGGAATAGGGACGCGGTTTTCGATCGCGTTCAGATCCTTCAACAGGAATTGGGCGAGCGATTCATCCTCGCAGTCAGCAAAAAATTGCGCGTGAGCCCGGAGATCGCTTGCGATGATTTCCCATTGCGCATCTTGGTGTATGGCTCCGCCATCTCGGCCCATTCGGTATGGCGATTGCTCGAAGATATCGTCAAAGACGTCTGACGGTTTCCAGGAGGGCGAGGAAAACGCCAGCGGATTTCTGCCGATGATCCCCAGGCAGACGAACCTTCATCAACCTGAAGCCCTTTGTTGCGTCGATCATCTCCAACAGCACCCTCGTACGAGGGAAATCCCTGGGGTCATGGGAGGGACTGGTTTGCGTTGGGTGATAACGAATGGTCGGCTATAGGGGAATTATATCGACCGCTGTTTTCGATCCTCATCCATGCCAGGCCGCGCACTTTCCCACGGTGTCATCGTGGATGAAGTTGTGGAATCGCCCCAACCAATAGGCAACCAGGTAGTCGACTCCCGGATAGGTCATCGCGGGATCGCCTGCATCAAAAAGCCCCCAGGGATGACGCTGCCAGAGGAAATCAGACACCACGCGTTCCCCCACATCGACGGCGCCCGTATGCTGGGTCTGATCCGGACAACCGTCCTGATGGGGTAAGTACTTCGGATCTTGGGTCAGGTTCACAGCTACCCTGATGCGAGGAGGAGGTGGGAATTGAGCCAATTGTGTTTTTGCCTCCCCGGGGATGGCAGCGGAAACGCCAGGCGCAACCCCAGCGTAAATAAATGAAAAGAAAGAGTTTTTTGTCGTCTCGAAGGTTTTCCACATCCGAGATTCCAAGACATGGGAAACCATGACCCCCCGTCTTCCCAGGTCAGGTTCGAGTCGGGCCAGATTGTACATGGGTTCCATGACGATGTTGTTGGCGTAATACCCTTTTCCACATGAATTCGAATAGAACCACCCCGACATGATAGGAATCCAGTCGTTGATATTTCCGCCCAACCCCGTATTGCCTTCATAAAAGGCGAGGATTTCGTCGTGCTGGTTTTCGTAAGCTTTCACGCCATCCGTCACCATCAGCGCAACGCTGAAAAAAGAAGCGAGCATCACCGCACTATCCGCCCGTGGAACCGTCGAGGGCACAATCGAGGAAATCAACGGTATCTGTTTGAGAAGCAAAGCGAGATTGGGTAAGAATTCCTGAAAGCCATACGCCTCGGAATCGTCGTACTTGCCCGTATCGACATGCAAACTCACGGCGCCGTTTTCCATCTCCGCGGAGTTGATGACGGCAAACCGGATTTTTACGTTCAAGGGGCCCACGGGAGTCCCGTTGACTTTCACCACCACAGGCATCGTGCGCTCTTTCATGAGTTCCTGAACGAACTTGACAACATCTTGGCGAATCAATTCTCGGGTTGGCTCATCATTTTCGCCGAGAGCCTCGTACGCCAACGCATAACCGAGCATGACACCTTGGTACTGGTCGCGACTGATATGCCCGATATAATCGTATTTTTTGCCTTGATACGATACGTCGCAATGACAGCGCTTCACGGAACAGTCCAAGTCACTGAGTATCACAGGATGAGGAGTATTCGAAGGGGCTACATACCGGGCTAACACGCCGGGCTCCCCGGTTACGTTGAACCATAAATGCAGGGTTTCCACGAGATCAACGACGGCTTTTCGCGCATCCGAAGCGTCGGTCGTTTTCAACCGCAACGCCTCCGCGGCCAGGTACGTTCCAGTCCAAATGGCTGAATCTCCAAGTCCCCCCAAAGACTCGACAGTCTTGTAGTCCGGCGGATCTTGATAACGTGCGTTGCCAATCCCACCATAGGCCATCCCATCGCGGTGCAACCACAGCGCATACGCCCTGGCCCGGTCGTGCAGGCTTTGGCCAGGCTCGGAGGCAACCCAATCGCCCGAAACCACATCCCACAACTCACAAACCTTGCCCGCTTCCGCTTCCCCAAGCCGACATGCATCGCTGCATTCTCCCTGGACACACTCTCCGCCGACACATCCCGCCCCGGCCCCACAGGTCTGCTCCTTCCATTGCCCCTTGTCACAATAGCGGCGAGTTATGTGGTCAACACACACGCTCTCGTTCGAAAAGCATGATGGCGTAAATACGTCCGGCTCGACCACGTCCTCGCCACCAATCACGTCGGAATCAGCATCGTCCGTGACGTCGGGAAAGGAAGTATCCGATGCTGCCTCGGAAGCCACTTCTGCCTCGGCATCCGCGACTGCGGAATCCACGGGCCCGTGGGCGGCCGAGCTTTCGGAGCTATTTCCACATCCGCTCATGAGGGCGAGTCCAAGAAGCAAAGCTATTCTTCTCACGCGTGCTCCTCCTTGCTTTCACCCGAAGACCGAGTGAGACGCATTCGCTTCAGGTATATCACTACCTTTGCGAGCGTGCCGATCGAAAGTCGAGGTGCCAAACCCATCGGGTTTTTCGCTTCTCCCAGGGGTGGGCCGTCCCGACCGCGGAGAAGATGAGCACACGACTGGGCAAGGTGACGAAATCAAATACCAAGGATATTGCAACCGGCGCGGTCATGAGAAATCTCGTGCAGCAGGACCACGCGGATGATTCCTTCGGGCCCTTGGATGACGTAGGACACTTGCGCCTCCACGCGCTTACGCAATCACCAAAAGCACAACAAGTTGCGCCATCTTGTCGTCATGAGGGGGCGCGGTCCTTCCGCAAGGATGGGTAGCGTCGAAGCTCCTACCGTGCGATATATCAGCCTGTCATCAAGACAATTGAACGGACTGGTTCAATGGCAATGGCTGCGGCGATGCTGGCAGCCTGACTGCGTACATAGGCCCGAGGGGAGTCCATCATGAAAAAAATCCTGTTCTTTGCATTAGGTCTGACTTTGTCCACGTGGATGGTCAGCGCTTGTAGCGATGACGACGGTGGGTCGGGCGGTGGCTCGAACGGTGGGTCGGGCGGTGGCTCGAACGGTGGGTCGGGCGGTGGTTCCCATAGCGACACGTGTCCCATCTTGCCAGGCGACGATGCCTGCAATCAGTGCGCGAAAAGCAAGTGCTGCACTGAATTCACCGCCCTTTCCAGCGCCTTGTCCGCGTGTTTTGACGCATGCCAGGGTAAGGACTGTAGTGCGTGTAAAAACCTCCCTGAAAAAGACGCCCTGTACGCCTGCTTAGATACACACTGCAAGACGGTTTGCGCGGATCGGAAATGAGGGACAAGCATGTGCCATAAGCGTCCTGAAAAAGACGTCTTAGCCGCTATAGATACATACTCAGCGCGGCCTTGACAGGCGCCGAGACACCCACTCTCACGCTTTTCATTCCGGAAAGCCGGGCCGCTGATTTCGAAGGCGATACATCGGCGCGAGTCTCGTAACACTCCGTATTCAAAACGAAATCCGAACTGGCATGGTTCGATCGGGTCGCGGCGGCTGGTATCGCCGGCGACGTCATCTTGGCCATAAGCGCGTACGCGACTCCGTCATGTTCCGAGGTTACGCTCCTATATGAGGCTAAAATGATAGAAAGGAAGCCGCCTTCCCACCAAGAGCCGCCGGCTCGGTGCCGCACTCTTGTCGAGGGCTAAGTCGTCGGCACCCAACCACCAGGCATCCTTCCGATGGTTCCCGCGGGCGGCCCGAGCGCCGTTTGAACTACGATTGCTTGAAGACATTGCAAAAGACGTGTGACTATTTCCCGGAAATTCGACAGATACACTGCTAGAATTGTCACGGCGGAGCCGCACGGTAGCGAACCCTCATGATCATGAATCAGCCCATTCGCATCGCGATTGTCGGATATGGTAACCTCGGACGCGGTGTGGAAGCCGCGGTCGCGCGTTGCCCGGACATGAGCCTTTCGGCCATTTATTCTCGACGCCCTGCCGCATCGATCCAGACGCTATTCGGAAACGCTCCCGTCTATGAGATGGAAGCGTTGAACGGGCGCGCCAACGAAACGGATGTATTCGTGTTATGTGGGGGCTCCAAAGAGGATTTGCCGCGTCAAGGGCCGCAACTGGCGGCGCTAGGCAACACGGTCGACAGCTTCGATACGCACGCGCGCATTGCGGAATACTTTTCGGCGATGGATGAAGCGGCTCGCGCGGCTGGACACACCTCCATCATTTCGGTGGGTTGGGATCCGGGGCTTTTTTCCATCCACCGCGTGCTAGGAGAGGCTTTTTTACCCGATGGTGACACGTATACCTTCTGGGGGAAGGGAGTGAGTCAGGGGCATTCGGATGCGCTTCGTCGGGTGGAGGGGGTCGCCGACGGCGTGCAATACACCGTGCCCATCGAACGCGCGATCGAACAGGTGCGCAGCGGCGCGCGGCCGCGCTTTTCGCCTCGTCAAATGCATCGACGCGAGTGCTTCGTGGTGTTGAAAGATGGGGCCAATGCGGATGCCGTACGGCAAGCTATCGTCTCGATGCCTCACTATTTCGACGAATACGAGACAGTCGTCACGATTGTCGATGCGCGGACTTTGGATGCCGAGCATCGTGGCATGGCGCATGGCGGATTCGTGATTCGCAGTGGCAGGACGGGAAGCGATCATGAGCAGCGTCTCGAGCTCGGATTATCGGCGAGCAGCAATCCGGAGTTGACATCGAGCATCCTGGTGGCTTATGCGCGCGCGGCCGTGCGACTACACCGCATGGGAAAAATCGGCGCGCATTCGGTCTTCGACGTGGCTCCCGGTTGGTTGTCCCTCAAGAGCAACGAGCAGCTTCGAGCTGAATGGCTCTGAGCGAGTCGAGCCTGGCGCGACAGAGGCAGGCGAAAGCGAGCGGGAGAGTGGAAACACACGAAACGGGGGGAGCCGCGGCTTCCGCACTTCAAATTTCATAGCTATTTTCAGATAGTTACAGCAGGATGGTCCAATGAATCATCGCGGTTGGTTGGTCACGGTGGCGGGGTTGGTTCTGAACCTTGCGTTGGGCGTGTTGTACGCCTGGAGCATGTTCAGCAAACAGCTTTCGGAGACGGTGGAGGCAGGCGGATTCGGGTGGTCGAAAACGACTGCCACGCTACCGTACACCTGTGCGATCGCATTTTTTGCCGTGATGATGATTCCGGCCGGGCGTTTTCAGGATCGCATGGGGCCGCGGATCGTCGCCACCGTGGGGGCGATTTTATGTGGGCTGGGTCTCATCGTGGCCAGCTTCGGCTCCGCAGATTCCATATGGCCCGTCATCCTTGGCTTCGGAGTCATGGCGGGAACGGGGATAGGACTTGGTTATGCGGCAGCGACACCGGCGGCGGTCAAGTGGTTTGGACCGGAAAAAAAAGGACTCATCACAGGGATCGTGGTGGCCGGCTTTGGTCTTGCGCCCGTGTATATCGCACCACTTTCCCGTTCCCTTCTCGCCGCGTATGGTATCTCCCGTTCGTTTCTGATCTTCGGTGTCGTGTTTCTCGTCGTGGCGACGACCGCGGCCCAGTTCATGTTTAATCCGCGGCAAAACGATGCGGGTGCCGATTCGAAATCGAAAGCATCTTCCGAAAAACCGGGTGAGGATCGAACCTGGTCGGAAATGCTTCGAACGCCCGCTTTCTGGACACTTTATGCACAATACGCGTGTGGTGCGACAGCGGGTCTGATGATCATTGGGCATATGGCCAAAATCGTCTCGGTGCAATCGGAAGGCGCGATTCAAACGGGGTTTCTTTTCGTCGCGGTGTTGGCCATCTTCAACGCGGCGGGGCGTGTGTTGGCGGGGGTAGCCTCGGACTTCATCGGTCGAAATGCCACGATGATCATCGTATTTTTGGCGCAAGCCATCACGCTTTTTTTCTTTTCCCAATTCACGACGGTGACTGCTTTTTTGATCGGTTCCGCGCTCATTGGCTTCAATTACGGCTCATGTTTGTCGCTATTTCCCGCGACCGCCGCGGACCTCTGGGGAACCCGTCATCTCGGTCTGAACTATGGCATTCTCTTTACGGCGTGGGGCGTGGGAGGCGTATTCGGCCCGATGTTGGCCGGAACCATCGCCGACGCCACGGGCAGCTATTCGACAGCCTACCAGGTCGCTTCTGGACTATTGATCGTGGCGGCCGTACTGGCAGCCATCCATCTTTTCACAAAGCGGGCGGCCGCGCGGCAAAGCCCAGCGCCTTCGGGATCGTGAACCCACACGCTATCCCTGGCTATCTCGGTTGACGAATCCTCGTGGTGGAGGATAGTCGTTTCATGCCTTCTCATCGCTTGGTTGCGGTCATGGGTGTTGTGCTTGCGATGTTTTGCGGATGCAAGTCCGAGAAATCCACCTCGGGCCGGTGGGTCGCCTGCACCTGCCCTTACCTCACGGACTACGATGAACCGGCCAAGCACACGCTCCGGGTTTGTGTTCCGGATGGTGAAAACGCGGAGGAAACCGCGTTCGGATGCGCTTCGAAGCTCGTCCATGGTCCCGCCGAAGCCTGCCGCTGTGATCCGCCCGCGGAGGTCTGCGACTCCCCCAAAGCTTGTATTTCCAACGAATATAAGTAGCGACTCCCATGGCATGCGGGAACGACCCGCAGGCTTACTCCCCTTCCCTCTTCCTGTCCCGATCGCCTCGTGTACGCTGCACCGTATGTTGTTGCCCATTCATTATCAGAATCTTGTCGAACAGGCGTTGCTTGAAGACCTCGCGGGAGGCGACATCACGACCATGGCCACCGTTGCGCCTGACACGCGAGCGTATGCCCTCGCGGTCGCAAGAACGTCGATGGTCGCCTGCGGGGCGGATGTATTCTCCTGCGCGTTCAGGCTCGTCGATGCCACGCTGCATGCCTCGTTGCTCGTGCGCGATGGCGAGGAAGTGACGGCGGGAACGACGCTCTGGCGTGTGGAGGGATGTGCGCGCAGCATATTGATGGCCGAGCGGGTCGCCCTCAATTTCGCGCAGCGAATGACAGGCATTGCCACGCGTACGCGGGCTTTCGTTCGCGCGATTCCTCCGGGGTTACCGACACGCATCACGGATACTCGCAAAACGACCCCGGGCCTGCGCATCCTAGAACGCTATGCCGTTCGAAAGGGAGGTGGACATAATCACCGCGACGATCTCGCAAGCGCCGTCCTCATCAAAGACAATCATATCGTTGCGGCGGGAGGCATCCCTGCCGCGGTGGTTCGCGCGCGAAACCACGCGCCCCATACGACCCGAATCGAAGTCGAAGTCGATACGCTCGCGCAGCTCGAAGAGGCGCTCGCAGCGGGAGCAGACATCATCCTGCTGGACAATTTCTCCTTAGAAAACACGAAACGCGCGGTGGAACTCACCCAGGGAAAGGCGCGCTTGGAAGTATCCGGAGGCGTGAATCTCGATCAAATAGCCGCCATCGCTCAACTCGGGATCGACATCATCAGCGTGGGTGGTCTTACCCACTCATCGCCCGCCGCCGACATCGGTCTCGACATGGAACTGTTGCCATGACTCCTTTCGATATCGCCTCAATAAATAAGCGATTTTCCGAAGCAGAACACTCGTATGGCAAGCCGATCTTCTACCTGGAAGAAACATCTTCCACCAATGATGAAGCGGCCATACTGGCTCGCGCTGGCGCAAGTCATGGCACAGTCGTGATCGCGGACCATCAGCGAAAAGCGCGGGGACGTGGGGGAAAGCCCTGGTATTCGGAACCCAATACCAACCTCGCTTTCTCCCTTGTGCTTCGCCCCCGCGTGCCCATCACGCACTTGCCCGCCATCACCCTTGTCATGGGTCTGGCGGTGGCGGAAGCCGTCGAGACTTTCGTCGACGTCCCCGCGGGCATCAAGTGGCCCAACGACGTTCTGCTGCGAGGGCGAAAAGTCTCGGGAATCCTTGTGGAATCTTCCTTGTCCCAGGACCGGTGTGAGTACGTGATCGCAGGCATGGGGATCAACGTGTTGCAGCGCTCTTTCCCTTCGGCCATCGAAGCGAGAGCCACATCGATCGTGCTCGAAACCCACCGGACGGTGACTCGCGAAGAGGTATTGTGGCAAGTGATCATGAGGTTGGCGCTGCGACTCGAGTCTTTCGAAAGCGGTGCATTGCCAGAATTGATGGCGGAGGTAGCGAAGAGAGATGAAGTGAGGGGTCGAAAGGTTCAAGTAGGAGACGTGCAAGGTGTGGCGGACGGCATCGATCAGAGCGGTGAGCTGCGTGTGATTCTGAACGGAAGGGTGCAAACGGTGCGGGCGGGAGAAGTGACGTTCGTGGACTGACGTTCAATAATATATTGTATTTACACATCTTTTTTGATTATTCGCCGCCCTTCCGGACCCTTATGCAGCAAACGGCGTCGGCAGGAGCAATCCGTGCTACACGCGCAGCGCAGTCATGACGGCCGACATTTCAGGTGACAACTCGCACGCTCTTCGAGAGGCGTACATAGCGTTTACGATTCGTCTCGCATGGGCCTTGCATCGTTATGGGGCTCCTGCTCATCGGCTCGAGGAAGTATTGCAGCTCATGTCTGCTCGGTTTCATTTGCCGGGGCAGTTTTTCTCGATGCCTACGGGGCTTCTATTTTCGTTTGGTGCCTGGGAAAACCAGCAGACGCTATTTTTGCGGGTGGAGCCGGGTGATGTGGATTTGCAGAAGCAAGTGAAGCTCGATGCTCTTGCGGAGCTGGTGGCCTTGGGCGAACTCGAACCGCGTGAAGGCGTGGAGCAAATCGAGGCCATTGTTCAGGAGCCAGCGCGGTATGGCACCGTGTTGAGTCTGGCCTGTTATGGCCTCGCTTCCGGCGCTGCATCGCGTTTTTTTGGAGGGGGATGGCGTGAGATCGTCGTATCGTGCACGACGGGTCTGATTGTGGGAATCATGGCGATGGTGATGGCGAAGCGCACGTCGACTTCGCGCGTCTTCGAGCCTCTGGCTGCCGTGCTCTCCTCGTTGTTGGCCGCGCTTGGCGCGTGGTGGTTGGGCTCGCTATCGACTTCGATTGCGGTGCTGGGAGGTTTGATCGTTTTGGTCCCCGGCTTGACGGTGACGACTGCGCTCAACGAGCTTGCCACGAGAAACCTGATGTCCGGAACGGGTCGTCTGATGGGAGCGGTCATGATCTTTCTCGTGATGGGGGTAGGCGTTGCGTTGGGAACGCAGCTTGCGGAATTCGTTCCGGAGCGAATTGGCAGCACCATCGCACTACCGGCGTGGACCGAGGGGATTGCGTTGGCTGTCGGGTTGATCGCTTTTTCCGTCCTGTTTCGGGTGCCGATGAAAGAAACGCCGTTTACGTTTCTCGTGGGTGCCGTGATCTACGGCATTGCGCGACTCGCCACGGCGAGCACGGGAGCGGATCTTGCGGTAGGGCTCGCTGCATTCTCGCTCGGAGCCGCCGCCAATTTATATGCAAGGTTGCGTCGGCGCCCCTCGGGAATCGTATTGGTCCCTTCGTTGATGCTCCTTGTACCGGGCAGTATTGGTTTTCGAAGTCTTGTTTCGTTGCTCGAACACAACGTGCTATCCGGTGTGGAAGCCGCGTTTCGGATGATCATGGTAGGCGTATCGCTGGTGACGGGGTTGTTGCTCGCCAATCTCGTGCTTCCTCCGCGACGCGCGTTATGACGATGATGGTTTCGGTCTGTGGCAACACGTTGAGTCTGACCGTAACGGCAACGGCGACATGACTTTCGTTTTCGCCACCGCTTATCGAAGCACTCGCCCCCTTCGACCGAAGCCTTATGGGCCAGGGCAATGGCTCGCGCCGACGGACCTTATCATCCGTTCAGATATCACTGAGTTTTGGCGACAATCCGCGGAACGTGGTCCAATAGGCAAAATGGGTCCTCGTTCTTCTCGTACCGCTTGGTTCCGTGCCGCCGTGGTTCTTTGCGCGGTTCCAATTCTCACGACTTCTTCGTTCGCGGCAGCGCAGACAGCCAAGAACGCGAGCAAGGATCCCTGTGATCCGACTTATGTTCCCAAAAAAGGGGAAACGCCTCCCGCCTGTCCAGCGGTGAAGGACTTGGTGCTCGAGCGGTCGGATGGTGCCAAACCGTTTGCGGCAACGCCGCCGCCGGTGGAAAAGCCTCCGCCCCGCGCAAAGACCACCACGCCTCCAGCGCGGGCGATCGTCAATTCACCTGCTTTTCGGATGCAACGGGATGGGTCCTCCAAAGTCTTCGTGCAGGTGCATGGCACACCTTCCGTACGTCAGATCACAACACGAAACGGAGTGGTTTTCGTACTGACCGATTGTCGCGTACCCGTATACAACAACCGTCATGCCTTGATGACCCATTACTTCAACACGCCCATCGCGGATGCGCGGCTGAGACAGTTCCGCAACGACGTTCATTTCAACATTGATCTCCGAGCCAATGCGACGCCGACGGCGAGATTGTTGGAACTGGTTCCTGGTCAGGTATCCGTACTCGAAGTGACATTCCCGCCAGGTCATTATTATGAGTCGATTCCGAGCGATCCTCCGCGAGGCCGGAAACGGACTGCGCACGGCAGGCGATCGCGGGAAAGTCGAAGAGATGGCGGAGGCGTGCTGGGACCGCCGGCACCATAAAGGGATAGGACGCCACATCGCTGATGATCGCATGCCTTGCGTGTAGGCGTTGGACCATGATGGGGACGGTGCTTGGTTTGGGTTTCGTCGCGCCCGTTTCTCTGGCCCAAGAGCAGCCTCTTTGCCTGGAATTTCAGGCAGATCGTGCCAAAATCGACCTTTCCACCCGTCGCCTCGAGTTGCAAGGTCATGTATCGGTGCAGGCGGGCAAGTACGGGCTCCACGCCGAATCTTTGCAGCTCGGAAAACAAGAAGAAAGCTTGCAAGTGGTTGGGCCCGCCACCTTGACGTTATGTCCGTGTGATCGCGCGCCCATCGAGCTGGATTTCGATCGTGCAACCCTCGAGTTCGCCGGAGATATCACCATGACCAGCCCTACCTTGCGGGTGGGGGATACGCCTGTGTTTTGGCTTCCTTGGGTCTGGTTTCGTTCCTGGGACCAACCGGGATTGCTCCCCCCAAAACTGGCCTGGAGAGGGGATGGGGGCCTTCTGTTGGGCCCTGGGTTCCATCTGCCGTGGAAGGATGGTGTCGGACAGCCAGCTCATCTAGACCTATACATATCCGGATATACCCGAGGAGGCTTCGAACTGGAGTCTTCGATCACGACGACTCGATCCCGTACCAACATGCGCTTCGACCGAATGCATGGCGATCTCGTGCGTCTCGAGTCCGAGGGATCCCAACCGAGTGCTGGGCCCGGGGGACTCACCTGGCGTGTGGATACGGTGGGAGGTTCTCGGGGCGTGACGGGATTGATCGACATCCGAGAGGCGTATCGTCCATTCGATGAAGCGGCTGCTCATGTGGAGGTTCAGCCGTCTTCCTATTCATGGCTGTACGCCGGGGTGGCAGGCACGGGCATTCGCGGTCGCGATCGATTGCATTGGGGACCGTCGTTGCTGGCGCATGCAGGAGGAGCCCTTGGCATCCACAGTGGGTGGGAGGCATCCGGAAAGGTGCGTGTGCTCGATGATGCAAACCAGGATGCCGCTCATCTCACCATGGTACGAGCGCGCTGGTTTGCGGCTCCCATCCTCGGGCCTTCGAAGATATCCGTGGACGGGCAATCCATCGCGCGTTCACTATCCTTATACGGACACTCATCGATGGATGTCGTTGCCTGGTCCACCTCGGAAGCCTCCTTTCCTTTCGCGAGATCCTATGCCTCCACGGTTCACCTCATCGAACCGTTCGTTCGAGTCGTGGGACTATCGTCCGCGCGCACCGCGGAGCCGTCCATGGCGCTGCTTCCGCCAGCGATCGCCGGGGGCAGCCGGTGGACCGCAACCGTGGGAATACGGTCCGACCTGGGTCCGCCGGGGGCGAGCCGGGGCTTTCGATGGGAGGCTTTGGCGGGTAAGCTAGGGGATTTCGAAGGAAATACCATAGATTCGGCTGTCGTGGCGCGCGCCGGGCTGGTGCAGGATTGGGTGACGATTCAGGCACAAGCCGCTGTGTTGACGCGGAGCGAATACCAGCGCGCGTTCCTCCTCGCTCGCACTTCGGTGGGAGGCATGCATTCCGCGAAAGCAAATATCGACATCGCCTCTCGTTCCAACACTGACCCCGTGGATGCGGCGGCGTTCGAGCCTTCCACCCAAATCGCAAACCCCTGTGGCGTGCTATCCCAATCGGGTACATCTTTGTCCGTCGGAGGGCATCTCCCGCTAGGCTCCACGATTCGAGCGGAGGTCATGAGCGATTGGGATTTAGGGGAAAAAGCCTGGTTATCCACCGGTTCCGGGCTGGTGCTGGAGCATCCCTGCGGCTGTTTGCAGGGACGTGCATGGGTGAGTCGTCGCGTGGGAAGGGAAGGGACGGATGCGTGGCTGGCCCTCGAACTCCAATGAGCAAAGAAGACCGGAACTTCGTCTGTCACGACGTGCGTTTGCGTGGCCGTCGTGGCGCCCTTGCTTCTGATGAAGTATTTTCAGTTCTCTCCATTCATCTTGCGAGCCGTCGAGGAGGCTTATGAAAACCATCCGACCACCATGGTCCGAATCCGCACCAACACCCGGCTCGTTTCGCTCCATCGCGAAGTACGGAAATCCTCGGGCATTCAAGCATCCCAGCGATGCGTGGGTGCGCATGATGATGCAAGAGTTCGGGATGACCGAGGATGATTTCCTCCAGCGCAGGCAGGAAGGGCTTGAATCTGTCGTGGTGGATAAACCATCGAGGTTATCCGAGGCGCAACTCAATGCCCTTGCCGCGATCGTGGGGGACGTCAACGTAGCGGTAGATGATTATAGCCGTGTTCGTTATGCCTCCGGCAAGACGGCGGAAGAGATCTTGGAACTCAGACACGGGGTGGTTCGTGAAATCGCGGATGCGGTCGTGCATCCCCGCGACAAGGGTGACGTGCAAAAGCTCGTGGAGTTTTGTGCCAGGGAGCGTATTGCCATCACGCCCTATGGCGCTGGTTCGTCTGTCAACTTCGGATGTCGTCCCTACGCGGGCGGAATATCGCTCGCGTTGGGAACGCATATGAACGCGGTGCTCGAAATCAATGAAGTCAATCAAACCGCTCGCGTGCAACCGGGAATTCTGGGTCCCGCCTATGAATCTGCCTTACAAAACGCACCCGAGCGCTTCGGTTGTCAGCGTCGATACACATGCGGGCACTTCCCTCAATCGTTCGAGTATTCCTCGGTGGGAGGTTGGATCGTCACGCTCGGATCGGGGCAAGCATCGACCTATTACGGCGATGCTTACGACCTTGTATTTAGCCAGGAGTACGTGACGCCGGCGGGTAGTTTTCGAACCATCGAGGTGCCTGCAACCGCGACGGGGCCAAGGATCAACGACATCATGAAGGGCTCGGAAGGAGCGTTTGGGGTTTTGGTCGAGGCCACGATGAAGATCTTCCGATATGCGCCGGACAATCGTGCGCGATTGGGATTCATGTATCCATCATGGGAAGCGGCGGTCGATGCCAGTCGGCAGATCATGCAAGGCGAATTTGGGTTTCCGGCGGTGTATCGGATCTCCGATCCCGAAGAGACCGACCGCGGGCTCAAGCTCTATGGGGTGCCAGGATTCGCGGATCCGCTGCTGGAACGATTGGGTTTCGAACCGATGAAACGCTCCCTGTGTCTGGCCTCGGTCGAAGGCGATCGCGACTACACACGCCTTGTGTCGCGAAAGATCAAACAGATCGCCAAACGACATGGGGCGATATCGCTGGGAAGCATCGCGATGAAAATGTGGGAGCGCACGCGCTACGCCGAACCTTATATGCGCGACGATCTCAATGATTTCGGGATTTTGATCGACACGTTGGAAGCGGGCGTCACGTGGGACAATCTGCATCGCCTGCATCAGGGCGTCCGATCCTTCGTGAAAAGTCGCCCGGCAACGATGTGCATGACGCACGCATCGCATTTCTATCCACAGGGAACGAATCTATATTTCATCTTTCTCGCCCGTATGGACCTCGAGGAGTACGTGGCGTTTCAAACGAAAATTATCGATAAAATCGTCGAAAACGGGGGTACCCTGAGCCATCATCATGGGGTGGGACGGCTCCTGGCGCCGTGGATGAACGAACATCTTGGCGTCGAGCAGATGGCAATCCTTCGCGCGATCAAACGTCATTTCGATCCGGACAACATCATGAATCCAGGGGGACAGCTCGGGCTCGATGAAATTCCGCCGAGGCGTTGACCCATCGATGCGGTCTCGGACACCGTTGCGCGGTTGATCGCGAAAACGTGGTATTTCCAGGTTTATCTCACACGTCGTGGGGCGAAGGGCTCGAGAATGTCGCAAGCCGCAATCCACGAAGGGCCTGTGTATCGTTCGAAGGAGCGAATCACCCCAACCGTGGGAAATTCCATCGCTGCTCGCGGATTGGGCTGCCATCCAAGGTTTCGGGGATGGCTTTTGTCCGTGCTGCTTCGAGCGTTGGGTGTTGGTTTCGAGCCTGGCGCGCTCGTGGTATGAAGCGTCTTTCCTCTCTCATGGTGCCAACATGAATTTCGCATACGAGAAACCAACAACCGCGCAAGCGTTGTCGAGGTTGCTCGAGCAAGGTGGGGCCGGCGCGAGCCTTCTCGCTGGCGGAACGGACTTGCTCGTGCAGCTTCGAGGCCGTCTCATCGAACCCAAGCTCGTCATCGATCTCAAGGGTGTCGAGGAATTGTCACGTCTTGACCATCACGACGATGGCAGTGTGACGATTGGAGCCACGGTGACAGCCAACCGAGTCATCGATGACAAGCGATTGTCAGGTGCGATGGCGGCGCTTCCCCACGCGTGCTCGCATATTGCGGCCTTTGCGATCCGCAATCGCGCCACGATCGCGGGAAATATTGCGAACGCTTCTCCTTGTGCCGATTCCGTACCGCCCCTTTGCGTGCTCGATGCGGAGGTGGAGCTACGAACGACCACCGCGACGCGTCGTCTTTCACTACCCGCGTTCATTCGCGGTGTTCGGGCCACGGTGCGTGCAAAAAACGAATACATCGCGGCCATTCACGTTCCCGCGCAACCCAAAGGAACGCGCTCGTTCTTCCGGAAACACCAGCGCGTGCGAGGTCATGATCTAGCCCTGGCCAACGCCGCGCTTCTTCATGATCCGGAGCGAAAACGATTGCGTGTAGCCATTGGTTCGTGCAGTCCAGCCCCGGTGGTCGTCGTGCTCGATGACCTATTCGAATCGCTCGATGCCCAGGAAGCGGCTCGTCGATGCATGGCCGCCATTATTCCCATTTCCGACGTTCGTGCGAGCGCAGAGTACCGAACCGATATGACTGGTGTGCTCGTTCGTCGTCTTTTCGACGACTTGAAAGCGTGAGGAGGCAGCGATGGAGTATGACATCGAAGTCACCGTCAACGACGTGCGTTACAAGGCCCGAATTCCTGCCAGCTTCACGCTCCTTCAGCTTCTTCGGGACGTGCTTCATTTGACGGGCACGAAGGAGGGCTGTGGGATTGGGGAGTGCGGAGCATGCTCGGTCGTATTCAACGGCGAGTTAGTCAACGCTTGTCTGGTTCTTGGCGTAGAGGCCAATGGGGCCACTCTTCGCACCATCGAGGGAGAAGCGAAGGGCGAGCAACTCAGCGATCTTCAACGATCTTTCATCAAACACCATGCAGCGCAGTGTGGTTTTTGCACGCCAGCGATGATTCTGACGGCCGGGGATTTGCTTCGCCGCATTCCTACGCCGACCGATGAACAAATCATCGAGGGCATTGCGGGCAATTTGTGCCGATGCACGGGATACGAAGCCATTGTGGATGCCATTCGTGAGGTAGCTCGCGATGCTAAGGGAGGTGCCAAGTGACCGTCCCCTTTCATTCTGACAAACACCAATATGTGGGTGGCAACGAAGAGCGTCTCGACGCCGTCGACAAGGTGACGGGAGCGGCCTCTTATGTTCATGAGATGGCCATCGCCGGCATGCTTCATGGCCGGATGAAAGTGAGTCCCCACGCTCACGCGCGCATCAAAAGGGTGGACACATCGAAAGCGGAAAAAGTCGAGGGTGTGCGGGCGATTGTCACCGGTGCCACCTTGGACATGACGCTTGGATTGTATATGTGTGACCGTCCCATCCTTGGACGCGATGTGGTTCGTTACCAGGGAGAGCAGGTGGCGGCGGTAGCGGCGGAAACGGAATACGCGGCGCGGCGTGCCTGTGAACTCATCGAAATCGAATACGAACCGCTGCCCGCGGTCTTCGATCCGGAAGAAGCGCTTGCGGACAATGCCGTGCGCGTTCATCCGCAACTTCACACCTACAATCACATGCGCGGTGTGTTTTTCCCGCAAGCCAACACCAATATCGCGCACCATCAAAAGATTCGAAAAGGCGATATCGAAGCAGGATTTGCCCAGGCCGATCGCATCTTCGAACACCGCTTCACCAATCCTCCCGTCGCCCACGTCCCCATCGAAACCCATGTCACCATTGCGCAAGCGCTGCCCGGAAAGCGCGCGCACATCATTTCCTCGGCGCAATCGCCGTTTACCGTACGCAACCTATTTGCCATCGCGTTTGGCATGCCCCACAACGCCGTACGTGTGCAAATTCCTTATGTAGGCGGCGGATTTGGCGGCAAAGCGGGCATCCATCTCGAACCACTCGCCTATTGTCTGTCGCGCGAAGCAGGCGGGCGACCCGTCAAAATCACGGCAACGCGCGAGGAAGAATTCAACGTATTGCCGTCTCGCCAAGGTCTGACCACGTACGTAAAAACCGGTGTCAAAAATGATGGACGCATCACCGCCCTGCAAGTCAAATTCTTGTGGGATGCCGGAGCGTACGCCGATTACGGGGTCAACATTGGGCGCGCTGCGGCAACCTCCGGCGCGGGACCTTATGTCGTCGACCACTGCTGGATCGATTCGTTGGTCGTGTACACCAACAAGCTATATGGCACCGCTTTCCGCGGCTTTGGTCATCTTGAAGTGCTTTGGGGCATCGAACGAAACCTGGATCTCATCGCGCATGCCTTGCAAATCGATCCTTATGAGATTCGTCAACGAAACGTGTTGCGAGCCGGCACCACGACCATCACCGGCGAAAAAGTTACTCCCAATCACGGAAGACCAGACCTGTGTCTGGAAACCGTCGCCAAGGATATCGGCTTCGAAAACCGTACGAAAGCGAGCACCACGGGTCCGTTGCCGAAGGGCAAAGTGCGCGGCAAGGGAATCGCCCTATTGCAAAAATCCCCGGCCATGCCCGTGTTTACGTCTTGCTCCGCCATCGTCAAATTCAACGAAGACGCTTCTGTCAACGTGCTCATTAGCGGCGTGGATTACGGGCAAGGCACCTACAGCTCCCTTGCCAACATCGTGGCTCAGGAACTGTCGATTCCTCGCAACAAAGTACAGGTCGTCTACGACTGCGATACGGCGACCCAGCCTTACGATTGGCAGACCGTAGCGAGTCGCTTTCAGGTGATGGGCGGCAACGCATGCATCGACGCGTGCCGAGATTGCGTGGCGCAGCTCAAACAAGTCGCCGGGCAGGTGTTACGCGCCCCCGAACACGAACTCGTTTGTGAAGACGAACGAGTATACGTGCGTCATTCGCCCGATCAGGGCCTTTCCTACCGCGAGTTGGTCCTTGGCTATACGTATCCGAATGGCAATAGCATCGGTGGCCCGATCATCGGTCGCGGCAAGTATATCGCCCAGGGCCTGACCCATCTCGATCCCCAGACGGGACAAGGTAAAGCGGCTCTCGATTGGACGTACGGCGCCCATGGCGTCGAGATCGAAGTCGACACGGAAACGGGGGAACTCGAGATCATCAATATCTCATCGGCTTTCGATGTGGGCAAAGTCATTCACGAAGGAATGTGTCGCACGCAAGTGCAAGGGGGCGTGTTGCAAGGATTGGGCTCGGCCTTGTTCGAAGGTTTCCGCTTCGATGAACGAGGACGAATGCTCAACCCATCGTTCGTCGATTATAAAATTCCCACAGCCAAAGACAAACCACGTCAGATGCGACAGCATTTCATCGAGACGCCACAGCTCGATGGCCCGTATGGCGCGCGCGGCGTGGGAGAGCATCCGATGATTTCCGTGCCGAGCGCTGTCGGAAACGCGATTTTCGACGCTACTGGCGTGGATATCAAGGATCTTCCTCTCACCTCGGAGCGCGTTTACATGGCGCTCAAAGCAGCTCGAAAAGCGCGGGAGGGTTGATCGTGGATCGACTCATCATTCGAAACGATGCGTACTTCGACTCTGTCTTTCTGATGTCGTTGTCCGCGGAATTATCGGAGACTCCCGACTTGAAAGTGGGGCAAGTCGTACTGGGCACGCCACCCAACAAGCAACTCCTTCAATCGCAAGGATTCGATGCTACCGTGCTCGATCCCCTCGGCCCGACGGACCTTATCGTGGCTCTTCGCGCAGATTCGGAATCGACTTTGATTACTGCGGAAAAACGATTTTTCGAACTGCTGAATCGTCGCCAACCTTCTGCCTCCCACGATGCGATCGAACGCCCGATCGGACTGGACGGAGCGCTTCGTTCCCAGCCCGAATCCAACCTCGTCGTGATTTCCGTGCCAGGAGCTTATGCCACCATGGAGGCACAGCGAGCGCTTCAGGCCGGGCTTCATGTCATGCTGTTTTCGGACAACGTATCGGTGCAAGACGAGATCGCTCTCAAACAGCAAGCCGCCAAGCGTGGGCTGTTGATGATGGGGCCGGATTGCGGAACCGCGATCATCAATGGCGTCATGCTGGGATTCGCCAATGCGGTGCGCTCCGGACCCATCGGACTCGTGGGTGCGTCGGGGACCGGAACGCAAGAAGTCACTTGCCTGATTCACAAACTTGGCTCCGGCGTTACCCAGGCCATCGGTACGGGAGGACGAGATCTAACCCAGGCCGTGGGAGGCATTACCACGCTCTGTGCCATCGACGCCTTGGCCGCCGATCCCGCGACACGGGTGATCGTGGTGGTATCCAAACCTCCCGCCGAAAATGTGGCGAAGCAAGTGCTCGATCGGCTTGCTCATGTGAACAAACCTTCTGTCGTTCATTTCGTAGGGCTGGATCGATCGGACAAAAACGGCTCCGTGCAATTCGCGCCCGATTTGGCATCGGCTGCACAGGCCGCGGTTCAACTCGCCGAAGGCAAGCCGGTATCCATGCTGCGCTCACCGCTTCCCGCGGACCTGCTCAACCGCGCCCGAAGGGCGAAAACCTCCAAACAGGTCGCATTGCGAGGCTTGTTTACCGGAGGAACCATGGCGGCAGAAGCCTTGGCTCATTTACAAGCGCCTTTGGGACAAGTCCTATCCAATCTTGGACAGGGAAGCGCTCCTGCGACGGTGGTGCTGCCTCATCAACATGCCATCATCGATCTGGGGGGCGATGAGTATACGCAAGGCCGTCCGCATCCGATGATCGATCCTTCGCCGCGCGCCGAACGGCTCATGGCAGAAGCGGAAAACGATCGTTTGGCGGTGGTATTGCTGGACGTGGTGTTGGGAACCGGCTCGCACGCGGACCCCGCGGGTGCCATGATTCCTGCCATTCGGCAAACACAACAACGCGCAAAGGACAGAGGACAACACGTCACCGTGGTGGCTTCGGTAACCGGTACCGATGGAGATAGTCAGGGGCTCGACGGGCAGATCGCCAAACTTCGGCAAGCAGAGGTAATCGTTCTTTCGAGCAACAGGGACGCCGTGCGTTTCGCGCACGCGGTGATCGACGAGGCATTCGATGGCTGATCGAAGTATTGTGGATTTGTTTGGTAAGAATCTTTCGTTGATCAACCTCGGCTTGCCTTCGTTCGGCAAAGACCTGGCTGACCAGGGCGTGAGCGTGGTGGATGCGTCGTGGCAACCACCTGCCGCGGGGGATACGAAAACGATCGAAGCCCTCACGCGATTCATGGCCTGGCCTGAGGCGGCCCATCGAAAAGTGAACGAAGCCAATGCCCTGGCGGTCAAAACGCTTCGAGAGGCGCAACCGGTCATCCTCGACGTACGCACGGCACGAGACGTGGTCCCGGGTATGCACGACAAGCTGGTGCTGCATGCGGGTCCACCCGTGACATGGGAGCGCATGTGCGGCCCGATGCGCGGAGGAGTCATCGGCGGATTGCTCTACGAAGGGCTCGCTAGCACGCGCGAAGAGGCAGAAAAACTCGCGGCTTCAGGTGAAATTACCTTCGAACCTTGTCACCATCACGCATCGGTAGGGCCGATGGCCGGCATCATGACAGCCTCGATGCCCGTATGGATCATCGAAAACAAAACCTTTTCCAATCGCGCCTACTGCACCCTTAACGAAGGGCTCGGCAAGGTACTTCGCTATGGTGCCTTTTCCGAGGAGGTATTGACTCGGTTGCGATGGATGCGCGACGAGCTGGCGCCCGCTCTTTCGACGGCACTTGCGGCCAGTGGACCGATCGATTTGCGCACGGTCATTGCCCAGGCTTTGCAGATGGGCGATGAGGGGCATAATCGAAACCGAGCGGGCACATCCCTCGTATTTCGTTTGCTCGCGCCTCATCTCGTGGATTCTGCATTACCGCGAGAGGTGGTCGCGCGGGTGCTGCGCTTTCTCGATGGCAATGATCACTTTTTCTTGAACCTCACGATGCCCGCGTGCAAAAGCGCGGTGGAACCCATCCGCGATATCCCGTTTTCCACGGTGATTTCCACCATGGCCCGCAACGGTACGGACTTCGGCGTGCGATTGGCCGGATTGGTCGATCGCTGGTTTACGGCCCCGGCATCGAAGGTCGATGGGCTGTATTTGCCGGGCTTTTCCGCCGACGATGCCGCTTTGGATATCGGGGACTCGGTGATCACGGAAACCGCGGGAATCGGAGGCTTCGCCATGGCTGCTGCCCCCGCGATCGTGCGATTCGTAGGCGGTTCTGCCGCGGATGCGCTTCGCGTGAGCAAGCGCATGTATGAAATATCCCTCGGAGAACACCCCGTGTACCAGATCCCCGCCCTCGATTTCCGCGGAACACCCACGGGCATCGACGTTCGGGCCGTGGTGGAAAAAAACGTGCTGCCCGCCGTAAACACCGGAATTGCCCACAAAGAACCGGGAATCGGCATGGTGGGCGCCGGTCTGGTCGTACCTCCCGTCGCATGCTTCCGACAGGCTTTCCAAACCTTCGTGAGCGTGTACGAAGAGCAGGCCAAAGCGCTCGGCTGACAATCGTTTTCGCAACGCCCCACGCGCATTGTCCGCAATCCTCCCCACTGCACGATTTCTTCCGCCCTCGCGACTCGTTTGTTGTCATCCGATCGCGACTGAAGGCCGCACGCATCCCAGGATTTCGAATCGGGGATGGGCCGTCAACAATAGGTTAGCTATTTGAAAATATTATAGAAATTGGGATCGGTTCGCAGGCTCGCTCGCCAATCACAGCATCCCGCGCGGATGTGTACATTCGGGAACGACGTCGCCGTGCTTCGTCAACTTGCGCGTGGCTTTCACTTTCATGAGTTGTTCGTACTCGCTGTCTTCCACGAAGGCCACGATACGGGCGATGCATGATTCGCCATCGACGAGGCGCCAGGGGAAGCAGCCGATGGTGCATCGTTTGCCGTTGAGCAAGTCGATATCTCCGCCGAGGCATTCGGCGTGGATGATGCCGTGATTGAACATTTCCAGATGCATGAGCTGATACTTGCCGTCTTCGAAGATCTCTTCCAGCGTTTTGCCGTATTTGTTTTGCATGTGGCGATCGCATTCTTTGGCGAAACGCGGCATCCACGTTCGGATGGCGGTATTGAAGGGATGGTCGGCGCTTCCGCAGTCCACACCGATCCAGCGCAGCTTCTTTTTCTTTGCCCATTCGGCAAACTCACGGTCGGGTCCTGGATGCTGCACCATGTACCGGACTTCATCCGCGGCGGGTTGGTCCCAGCCATACTTGTGATAGCCGGTATTGATGATCAAAATATCGCCTTCGCGAACGTCGGCGCGGTCTTCCACCATTTTGGAAGTGTAGATGTCGTAATCACCGACGGCATCCGACAGGTCCACGACGACGCCTGGAGCCACGAGATAATCCAAAGAAAGCTCGGCGATATCTTTTCCGGGGGTATAAAAATGAATCTCGCCGTCGAGATGCGTGCCCACGTGATTGGAGTGCGTGAGCAATTGGCCGTTCGCCCCATTCGGCGCCAGGCGTTTGAAGTACTTCATTTGAAGCGGTTCGTACGTTGGCCACGCGGGGGTGCCGATCCCGAGGGGGATGGTCAAGTCGATGAGTTTCATGTCGTTCTCCTGCTGCCGTAGCGAATGGATACCGATGTCAATCCCGAGAGCCATCGATCCCACGATGGGACCCGCATCTCAAAGGGAGCACGAGGCAGCATCCTTCCTGCTATGCGGCATGTCAAGCACGTCGGTGTTGACCTACGACGACGAAGCTCGCAACCTTGCCACCTCGTTGAACGCCCCCATGCGGAGGTACCCATGAATGCCGTCGCGTCGCCGATTCAGTCCCTCATCCAAGCGTATCGCAAAAGGTCCCGCTCTCCGGAACAGGAGGTGAAAGAGCGGCTTTTGCATATCGAAAAACGCAATCCCACGCTGCTGGCGATCCGCGAAACCTTCGAAGAAACTGCTCTGGAAAAGGCTCGCTCGCTACCTCGAGACTCTTCGTCGATCGATGCGATGCCTCTTTATGGGGTTCCCGTCGTCATCAAGGATAGCGTGTCGCGTGCGGGAAAACCGCTTCGCGCGGGCCGAAAGGATGCAGCGGGAGCGGTGGCCTCACAAAACGCGTTGCTCGTCGATCGACTGGAGAAAGCGGGGGCGATCGTCATTGCCTCTGCCAACATGGATGAGCTTGCTTATGGTGTGACCGGCACCAACCCGCATACGGGACAGATGCGCAACCCGCGCGATGAGCAGAGGCATCCGGGAGGCTCGAGTGGTGGGTCCGCGGCCGCGGTTGCCGATGGGATGGTTCCTATCGCGATCGGTACGGATACAGCCGGTTCCGTGCGCATTCCCGCTTCGCTTTGTGGGGTGGTGGGGATTCGTCCCTCCCACGGTCTTTTGCCATCGCAAGGCATTGCGCCCCTGGCTCCAAGCCTCGATGCGCCGGGCCCAATCGCTCGAACGGCGCGAGATGCGGCCTTGATGTTATCGGTGCTTGCCGACAAGCCGAATATCGTGAGCCCCCATCCGACATTGACCGCGCGGACGGCCATCGTTCTTGCGGTAAAAGGTGCATTTGCGGTGGATGTGGATCCGAAAGTCCAGGCCTTGTTCGAGCAAGCTTGCCATGTCTTCCAGTCGATAACGGGAAGACTCAAGTCCGAGACGATAGACGCGCTGGCGCTTGCTCCTCGCGCTTCGGGTCCCATCATCGGTGCCGAGGCCGCGCTCGCATGGCAAGCCGAGTTCCAGGCGCATCCTGAATGGTTTGGAGAGGAAGTGGCCGGTCACCTCACCAAAGGGGCGGCGATCAAGGCCGTGCGCTACTTGCAAGCGCAAAAGGAACGCCAATCGATCGTTCGCGCTATCGATATCCTCTTTACCTTCTCCGACCTGCTCATTCTTCCCACGACCCCCATCGTATCTACCCCGGCACAAGAGCCAGGAACGCAACTGCCTTTCTTGGCGCTGACCGTGCCGTTCAGTCTCGGTGGTTATCCAGCGGTTTCCGTACCCATGGGCGAGGTCGACGGGCTTCCCGTGGGGCTACAGATCGTGGCTCGCCGCGGCGATGACTACCTGGCCCTTGCCGCGGCCATCGCTTTCGAAGCTGCCTTCCAAGCTGCTCGCCCATAACCAACACACGGACCCAGGGGAATGCGCTTGCGACGGTTAAGCGCTCGGGTATGGTCCGCCCATGGCTCGCGTCGACCGGCTTCATATCGGTATTTTTGGAAGAATCAACGCTGGCAAGAGCACCCTCATGAACGTGCTCACGCAGCAGCAGACCTCGATTGTGGACCCAACCCCCGGCACCACTGCCGATATCAAAGCCGCGGTGATGGAAATTCATTCCCTCGGCCCGGTCAAAATCCTCGATACCGCCGGACTTGACGAAGGCAACGTGCTTGGGGCCAAAAAACGCGACAAAACCTTGTCTGCCCTCGAACAAGTCGATATCGCCGTGCTCGTCGTAGACCCCGTACAAACCTTGCAATCGGGGGACTTGACCATCGAAGAGCAAGTCGCCAACACCAGCCGTCGACTCGGCCAAAGCCTCGTGATGCTCTGCAATCTGCACGCGGACCACGAGAGTCGATTGCAGGCATGCGGAGCGACCCTCGAACAAGCCCTGGACCATTGCAAAAGTGCGTTGCCCGATCGCGCCGGAACGCCCTTTTTGGTGACGGACTTGACGCAACGAGGCGCGCTCGAAGCGGTGATAGAACTTTTGGGAAAAGGGCGTCCGAGCCCTCAAAAGCCCGTGCAGCTACTACCTTTTGTCGGGGGTTCGGCTCCCGTTCTGCTTCATATTCCGTTGGATGAGGAGTCACCGAGTCATCGGTTGCTTCGACCGCAAGAGATGGCCATCGAAGCGCTGCTGCGTCTGCGTGTCCCGGTGGCGGTGACCCGTGTTGATCTGAAACTCGCACGCACGGGAAACGCCTTGATGCAAACTCGAGAAAAAGACAAATTTCTTAGATTTTTCAATATGTTAGGTGGAGAAGGGGGAGTCCAGCTCGTGCTGACCGACTCGCAGGCCATCGACCTGATGCATGCGTGGCTACCGGCGCTGGTACCTTTGACGACGTTTTCGGTCATGATGATTCACCAGAGTTGCGGTGGAGATCTTGCGCTTTTTGCCGAAGGGACACGGGTGTTGGGTACGCTACGGCCTGGGGATCGGGTGCTCATTGCGGAGGCCTGCAATCACGACCGCATGGCAGAGGATATCGGCACGGTACAGATCCCGAAAAAGCTTGAACAGCGCATTCCGGGAATTCACATCGACCATGCATTCGGAAGGGAATTCCCCGATCCGCAAAACCTGCGTGCCTATCGGCTCGTCATTCATTGCGGCGGTTGCATGATTAGCAAACAGCAAGCGTCAGCCCGGATTTCCCGTCTTGTGGAAGCGACAGTTCCGGTATCCAATTATGGATTGACCCTGGCCTGGCTCGAAAGCGCGACAGCCCTCGAGCGCGTGCTTCGTCCGTGGCTCCCCAACTCCTCGAAATAACAGGGAAAACCTGGCATCCCGGCCAATGCACCGCCCTTCGCGTGCTTTTCGCGCCCCCACTCAGCGCCTATCCGATATCCCATTGACTTTCCTTTCACCATGGCTTTCCCTTGATTCATGCCGCAAACCTTTCCGGATACGCTGGAAGCCTGGACCCAGGACCCCTGCCCCCCACGAGCCCTCGACGTATTGACCGTCGCGGAACAAACGATAGGAAGTGCCGCCCAGCAGCAAGAAATCTGGCACCACTTTCTCGATATCACACGTCTTTCGGCATTTCTTTCCGCGCTGCCGGACCGGGAGCATCGCAACCGATGGGCAGAAATATGCTTGCAAGCTCTCGATTCTACCCATTTCACGTTGGAAACCCTGCTCGACCAACGCACGAGGCGCCATCCGGACCGGATTCTCTTCCAAGAAAGGGATGCCAGCCAATCGTCCGGTTGGTCTTACGCGCAAGTACGTCGCCGAGCCCGTCGAATCGCAGCCGGACTGCTCGCGCTCACGGACACCCCCCGCGTCGCCATTTTCGCCGATAATGGTGTGGATTCTGCCTGTACGGACCTTGCCTGTCTCGCGTACGATATCCTCGATACGCCCCTGAACGTCCACTTCGATACGGCAACACTTACGAATATCACGGAACGGCTCGCCATCAATATCGTGGTGACGGACTCGGACAGCCATTATGCCCGTTGGCTCGAAGTCCGTCAGGCCACGAAGCTGCCATTTCGGATTCTGCGCACGGACAATGCTTCGTCTCTCGAACCGCAGGATACATCCCTTGGTGCGATTTATGCCCCCCTGGGGGAAGAAGAGGTCGAGGACAGGTTGAGCCATCGCAAGCGTTTAGGGTGGAAAGAGGCGGCGACGGTGATGTTTACGTCGGGCAGCACGGGCGAGGCCAAGGGCCTTGTGTTTTCCCAGCGCAACTTGGTTTCCAAACGTTTTGCACGGGCCGCCGCCTTGCCCGCGGTCGATGAACAGGAAGTCCTATTATGTTATCTTCCGCTCTTTCACACGTTTGGCCGCTACCTCGAGATGCTGGGCATGCTGTTTTGGGGCGGTACGTATTGTTTTGCGGGAAATCCTTCCGCGGAAACTCTGCTGACACTGCTGCAAAAAGTTCGACCCACGGGATTGATATCGATTCCCCTTCGTTGGACCCAAATCCATGACCATTGCCTATCGAGCATGAACAAATCTCCGGGGGTTCCCGCGCGTACGACCTTCGAAACCGAGACGGGGGGGCGGCTTCGGTGGGGGCTGTCGGCCGCGGGGCGTCTCGATCCCAAGGTATTCCGTTTCTTTCATAAAATGGGGGTCGAGCTATGCTCGGGGTTTGGAATGACGGAAGCCACGGGGGGGATCACGATGACGCCTCCTGGCGAGTATCGCGATGGTTCCGTAGGGATTCCCCTGCCTCTGATGCGGACTCGCATCAACGATATCGGTGAATTGCATATTGGCGGTCCGTATGTGGCTCATTACTTGGGAGATCCGCCGGAGGGCGAAGACCCATGGATTGCGACGGGGGATTTGTTCATGCCGCAGGCCGACGGGCACTTGGAGATCGTGGATCGGATCAAGGATATTTATAAAAACAGCCGAGGGCAGACGATCGCGCCGGGAAGGGTGGAGCAGAAATTCGCGGATGTACCTGGAATCAAACGAGTTTTTTTGGTTGGGGACGGCCGGGATTACAACGCCTTGCTCATCGTTCCGGACCTTTCGGACCCCATCATGAACAACTTCGAACCGTCGCCGATCGACGATCCCGACGCTCCGATACGCACTTATTATCGTCAAATCGTGAGCGCGGCCAACAAGGATCTGGCTCCTTACGAGCGTGTGGTCAACTTCACCCTGGTGGAACGGGACTTCTCCGCGGACCAGGGAGAACTCACCGCCAAAGGAACGTATCGTCGTAAAACCATCCAGGAGAACTTCGCTCCCGCGATTCGCGAATTATATCGTAAACGTTTCGTGGAATTGCGTGTACGGCAATGGTCCATTCGCATTCCACGCTGGTTTTTCCGTGACTTGACCGAATTGGAGACGGATATCGTGGCGGACGATCTGGGGCTGTGCGACGAGCCTTCGGGACGGCGCCTGGACATGCAAGAAGGCTCGGAACCGGGCAGTGTGCGCATCGGAGATCTGGAATATGCCTTTGATACGAATATCATCGACCTGGGGCAATTGGCTCGTCAGCCCTTTTTGTGGGTTTCCAATGCTGCCTTGGTCGCTTTTGCCCCGTGCAAGGATGGGTGGGACGTCACTCTCGACGGGGTTTCGCCGCGGGTGTTGTTGCCCTGGAAAGCCCCTGTCCTCACGGAAAAAGAAGCAGGATTGGAACGCGTGCCTCCCTCGTTGCGCCTGCTCGAGGTCCATCGTGTAAGTCTCGATGCCCTCTATGGTCGAGGACAGACAGCTCTTGAAGCGGCCAAAGAACTCAGCCGTATGCTCGAAAGCATCGACCCTCGGACCGGCGAGCTGGTCCGTCGGCGATTGGAAGCCCTGGCGCGGCATCCGGACTTGGAAGTGCGCTGTCATGCCTATCAATCTCTGTTATTGTCCCTTCGGGTGCCCACCTATGATTCGATGCTCCGATCGTTCGTCCAGGCAGGATTGAAGTTTTTGAACGAGGAGACCATCGAGATCATCGCGCAGGAAAAGCCCGAGCGCAGGCGTCTCGAAGCGTTCCGGCAGCGTTTGCACGGGTATCGTTCCCAGCTTCCCTGGCCGGCCCCTGACGATACACGAAGCGTATTTATTGATGTTTTCAAGCTTTTGGCCAGTCTGGCTCGGTATCATCCGGAATTCTATGGCGCCGTGCGAGAAGAACTCGTTGCGTGGATCATGCATGAGCCGGCCCCTAAGCTCGCTGCGGCGGCAGAGCGAGAATTGCATGCGCTGGCCGCTCGTTTCGAGCAGTCCCTGACGGGGTCCTGTGCGGATCCGGCGAGTTGGCAGGGTCGCATTGTGTTTCAGGATGGCCTCCATGCCGAAGAGGCGGCGCAACTGCAGCGCATCATCGTGGGAACCAGTTTTCTCAAACAAGCCATCATGCTGTCCACCGATGAAGAAACATGCGATATCGAGCGAATCGTTCCCGATGGTATTTGGGTATCCCGAATTTCCACGTTGCACCAGCATGCCTCGTACCGCGTAAGTATCAATACGGATACGGGAAAGCATTACGATCTTCAGATTGTCATTCCCAAGGATATCAGTCATGAGCATGTGCTTCGGACGATCTATTGGATCATTGGGATTCGTGGATATCCCTTTGGGCAGCCGGTATTGCCGAAATTCGGGTGTTGGAGACCGGAGTTAGGGGCTCTGGCGCTTGCTTACGTCAGTGATTTGACGGTCTGGGAGCGGATACGGGCGTTTGCGAGTTTTCGGATACCCGGTACGGAATATCCTCCCCCCGAGGCGTGGAGAAAGCTGTTTGTCCGCGCGATGGCAGCGTTTTTCGCGGGTTGGCGAGCGAGTGGTCGTCGCATCGTTCCCGGCGCCATCAATCCTTCCAACGTGGCGGTTCCGGGACCGGATTTCCAGGAGGGGACGCAGATTCTATCCCTTACGGATTGGAAACCCTACGATGGGCCGAAGACCCTCGTGGCTCCCCTGGTGCGCAACTTTTACGTACAAACCGTCAGTCATTATCCCTGGTGCGCCAAACATCTCGATCCGGATTGGATCCTGCAGGCCTGCATCGAAGCCATCGGAGAAGAAGAAGGAACCAATTTTTTGCGAGAATTGGATATCGTGATGGGCAGCGAAAAGATTCCAGGGGCGGGCATTCCCTGGCATGACCGGATCGAGCCGTTTTTGTCGAGATTGCAGACCCATCCGTTCGTTCCATTGGCCGTATCCTGCGCCGAACAGCGTTACCATAAGTGGCAACGGGAGAATCCGGATGCGACGAGCACGGCCAAAGAGCAATGCGTGTTGGCGGTACAAGCGCTTTATGGTTTCGAGCGCTTTCCGGCCTGGGTTCGTTTTCACCTCTATGCGCAAACCTACTTTGCGACATTTGGCAAGGAAGTCCAGGATACCTTTCAGCGGCTCATCCAAGAGATGGCGCGCAATCCGGGACGCGACGCCACCTCGTTGATTGAGGTTTCCGACTTGCAGGCCTGGCTCGAGAGCCCGGAAGATCGCGCTGTTTTCAACCGAGCGGTATTCCCCAAAACCCAGCCCACACAACCACTCGAATTTCTCGCGGTCCGCCATGGCGAGCAACAAAAGGTGATCCTTCAAACGAAAGTATTCGATGTCGATTCCGTACCCTATTGCGTCCGTGAACCCCTCGAACCGTCAGAAGTCGGTAAACTCTATCGCCACTATGTCACGGCCGGATTTCATAAAACCATCTCGACCCAGGACCATTATCTCGTCTTGCTCAACGAGACGGAACAGATCGTAGGAGGGCTATCGTATCGACGCATGGACGACGATGTCGTGCATCTCGATGGGATCGTGGTATCCGGCTATTTGCGGGGACGAGGGCTCAATGGGGCCATGTTGGAGGATTTTTGCGCAAGAATGGTGAATGAAGGCACGAAGGTAATTCGAACCCACTTCTTCGTTCGGCACTTCTACATGCAGCGCGGTTTCCGTATCGATCGTCGATACGGTGGACTCGTGAGATTTCTCACGAATGAATCCACTCCCGAGCATCCTCCCTCCTCGATGGTGCTCCCGCACCTGCTCGGCGATTGAACCCAAATCTCTGTCATGTTTTTTTGGACATTCGTTTCACAGAACCCTTGAGCCGAGGCGCGCTCATCCATCTTGACAGACTAGGGTGCCGTGGTAGGTTCCGAGATATGGTGAGCAACATCACGAATTAGAGGCTCGCCCCTACATAGATCCCGAAACCTGCCCGCGCGGAGTGCTCCCATGGCAGAAACAACAATCCTGCTGGTCGATGACGACGATGATCTGCTCGAAGTCAACCGTCTCGCCCTCGAAGCGGCCGGCTTCGGTGTGCTTATCGCCCACCATAGTGCCGAAGCTTTGGCTATCGTCCAACAGCACACGATCCACGGCATCGTTCTCGATGTCATGATGCAAACCCGTGACGAGGGATTTCATCTCGCGCGGGTATTGCGCAAAACACCCCAGACGCGCAATGTGCCTATTCTGATGCTCACCGGCGTGAACGCGGAAAGCGCGCGCCAGGGCCATCCGCTGCGTTTGTCCGACGATGACCGAGACGAGATGTGGCTTCCCGTGGACCGGTTCCTGGACAAGCCCGTCTCTCCCGAGCGTTTGATCGCCATGTTGCGCGAGCTTTTGGGAGAATGAAATGAGCAAAAAGCCGGGACCCCATCGCCCCAGCGCTCATGGTCAGCGCGTGCAGGAATCTTCCGTGCCCTTGCCGCGTCCGCTTCTCGTCAGGCTTGCGGCCTACCACCAAATTGCGACTCAGCATGGCGAGGAGGGAAATACAACGATCCGCTCGGGGCATATGGCCGCGCTTTTGAATATCGACCCGACCCTCGTGCGCAAAGACATGGCTGCGCTCGGGATCACCGGAAGGCCGAAAGTGGGATATCCGATTGGCACCTTGCTGCCCTGTCTCGACCGTATCTTGGGTTTGACGGAACGAAAATCCGCCATTCTCATTGGTTGTGGCGACCTCGGCAGTGCTCTCGCCCGCTATGGGGGTTTTTCGAGATACGGCCTGCAAATCTCCGCTCTATTCGATATCGACCAAAATAAGATGGGAAAAACCATCGCCGGCCTCACCGTCCAACCCATGGAAAAATGTCGTCGCTACATCGAGATTTTTTCCATACAAATCGCGATCTTGACCGCCCCCAGCCCCCAGGCGCAAGACATCGCCGATTGGCTCGTCGCCCGGGATATCAAAGCGATTTGGAATTTCGCCCCCGTTCACCTCAAAGCCCCCCCGAATGTCGTGGTGCGCAATGAAAACTTAGCGCTTGGACTTGCCCAGCTCCTGCACCAAATCAAGCGCTCGAAAACCACCGCCCCTGCGGCCGAACACGACGCCTTGCGCCGCCGCGAAAGTGCTTGACATGGAAAGCGGACCCATCATTGACACGCTGCAAGACCTTTGCAAACGTTGTTATTCCTGTGTCCGTCGTTGTCCCGCCAAAGCCATTCGCGTGCAAAACGGCCAAGCCGAGGTCATTGAACAGCGCTGCATCGGTTGCGGTCGATGTGTCCATGCTTGCTCTCAAGGAGCCAAACGGGTCGCCAGCCAATTGACTCACGTCGAACAGTTGTGCCGTCGGGGGCAGACCGTGCTCATGTTGGCCCCCTCGTTTCCAGCGGCCTTCGAAACCTGGTCCGCGCACCAAGTGATCGCGGCGGCTCGGCAAGCCGGATTTGCCGGCGTGTATGACGTAGCCTTCGGGGCTGATCTCGTAGCGCGCCACCATCGGCAAAGATACGAACGGGAGCCCGGTCGTCCCATCATCACCTCGGCTTGCCCAGCGGCTTGCGCTTTTATCCAAAAATACGCCGTCGAACTCGTTCCCTTTCTGGCACCCGTCCTATCTCCCATGGCTGCCATGGGAAAAGCGCTAAAGACAATCGTGCAACCGGGCTGCTACACGGTATTCGTAGGGCCTTGCTCCGCCAAAATCCGAGAAATCAGAGATCTGGACGTCGCCCCTTGGGTCGACGCTGTCCTCACGTTTCCGGAACTTGCCGCGTTATTCGAAAGACGTTCCATCGATCCCCGAGTTTTGCCCGAACAGGACTTCGACCCTCCCTTTGCCGGCCTCGGCGGCATTTTTCCCATTCCCGGTGGGCTCGCCCGAGCGGCGGAATTGCCCTCGGATTTGCTCGAAAACCACGTTTTTCAGCTCTCCGGAATCGATGAATTCGTCGATGGAATCGAAAGAATGCGCGAACGAGCCACCTGTGGGGTCCTGCTCGAACAAGAAACCCGGCTTTTCGATGTCCTGTTTTGCAAAGGTTGCGTCGCCGGTCCCCTCATGCCTTCCCGAGGAAGCTTGCTCGTACGCAAAGAAAAAGTCGTTGCCTTCATGCGCTCGTACACCGGCCGACCTCCCTCGCTCGACAGTGCGACCATGCGGTCGTTGCTGGAAATGGATATTTCAAGATCCTTCGACCCGGACAACCAGCGACGGCAGGAGCCGACGGAAGAGCAGATTCGAGAGATTCTCGCACAAACGGGTAAATACAATCCGCAAGACGAACTCAATTGCCGGGCTTGTGGTTACCGTTCCTGCCGGGAGAAGGCCGTAGCGGTGTATCATGGTGTGGCCGAAGTGGATATGTGTTTGCCCTTTTTGGTCGAAAAACTCGTGGCGACGATCGGGCAGCTCAACCGTTCCCATGAGGAATTGACGGAGGCCCATGCCCAGGTGGTTCGGGTGGAAAAACTCGCTTCCATGGGACAATTGGCAGCGGGAATCGCCCACGAGGTCAACAATCCTTTGGGTTCCATCCTCCTTTATTCGCACCTTTTGCGTGAGTCCCTCGAGGGGAGCATACCCCCGAATATCGAACAAGTGCGTAACGATATCGACATGATATTACAAGAGGCCACGCGCTGCCGGGGCATCGTGGGGGGACTGCTCGACTTCGCCCGACAATCCAAGGTTTCTCGGGCCCCAGTGCTGCTTTCGGACCTCATCGACGATACCATACGGGTCAGTCGGACGTTCGCGAGCAGTCAGGACTTGCGGCTCGAAAACCGTAGCCCCGCGGGATTGCCTTTGGCGAACGTCGATCGGGACCAACTTCTTCAAGTGTTGACCAACATGGTACGCAATGCTTGTGAGGTGATGCCCGACGGGGGAACGATTTGGCTTCGTGCGGATTGGATTTCGGAGCGGAATGAATTTCGGATCATCGTGCATGACGACGGCCCTGGGATTCCCGAACAACACATGAATAAACTATTTACGCCCTTTTTTACGACGAAGGGCGTGGGAAAGGGTACGGGACTCGGCCTTGCCATCTCTTATGGGATTGTGAAGATGCATCGAGGAAGCATTACGGCAAAGAAAAACCTGGATGGTCCGGGGGCAACGTTCGAGATCACCCTTCCTGCCGTTCATTCCCAAGCCAATGGCAACGGCAATGGACTTTTGGGCGCGGATACTGCGGGGCAAGCACCATGACAGACCTTCTTTCGACCCCGGCGGAGTCACCCGCGGCAGAACCCGAACGTCCTACGATTCTCGTGGTGGACGATGAAATCGGCTTTCGAGAGGGGCTTCGACGGATCCTGGGCCATCGTGGTTATCGGGTAGAAACCGCTTCCGATGGGCAAGAAGCCTTGGACCTGGCGAGCCAACGCGCGTTTGGATTGGCTCTGGTCGACCTGAAAATGCCGGGAATCGACGGGTTCGAAGTGATCGAACGCCTGCAAACGATCAGCCCGCAAACCGTTTGTATCGTGGTTTCGGCGTTTGCCACGGTCGAATCCGCTGTCCAATCCACGAAAAAAGGAGCTTTCGATTTCGTGGTCAAGCCTTTCACGCCCGACGACCTGATGGTGGTGCTGCTTCGGGCGGAGGAACGTTGGCGCTTGATGACGGAAGCGGAGCGTTTGCGACAAGAGAGAGATAGCCATCTACTTGAAATTGCAACAGAAAAAGGTCGTCTCCGCACGATCATCGACTCGATGGCCGATGGAATCATGGTGGTGAACATCGACACGAATATCGTGTTGGACAACCCGGAAGCACGGCGGCTTCTCGGGCGTGTATCGATGTCCCGTCTCGAGGGCCAGGTGGCGGATTACTTCGAGGACGAGGCGTTGGTACAAGAGATTCGGGCGATGTTGACACGGGGAGACGCTCTTCCCGTCACCCGCGAGACCAAGCTTTCCACACCGGGTCCGGAGCAGCCAGACCGCTATTTACGCGCCACGCTCGCGCCCATCACCGAAGGCCCCCCTGACACCCCTCCGCTCGGTGTGGTGGTCATTCTGACCGACGTGACCCAGGACAAAGCGTTTGAGCGGATGAAAAACCTCTTCGTTTCCATGGTGGCCCATGAACTCAAAGCGCCCATCGGCGCTGTGGAATCTTACTTGGAATTGATTCGCATGGGAGCCCTCGATGGCGACCCCGCTCGCATCAAAGCCGTCGCAGAACGCTGCCTATTGCGAACCCGCTCGCTGCTCGACCTGATTCGAGACCTGACCGAAATGACCCGTCGGGAAGGAGGATTTCTCGAGCGCCGCTTGCAGCGCATCGATGTATCGGCCTTCGTCGCCGAAATTGTCGAATTCCAATCCGCGCAAGCCGCTTCCCGAAACATCACCTTGCATTTCGAGGCGCCGAAAACGCCTCCGATCCTCGTGGCAGACCGCGGCGATATCGAGCGAATCATCACGAACTTATTGTCCAACGCCATCAAATACAATTTGCCCAACGGGCGTGTGGACGTTCGACTTGGGACATCCAGCGGAACGATCGTCCTCGAAGTCACGGATACCGGGGTCGGAATGTCCCCGGAAGATGTCGCTCGTTTGGGGGAAGAGTTTTTCAGAGCCAAAAACGCCCACACCCGTACCGTCACGGGAACGGGCCTCGGCATCGCGTTGGTGAAACGGGTCGTCGATAGCTACCACGGCGCTCTCGAGGTCGACAGTGCTCTGGGCAAAGGCAGCACGTTTCGCGTCATTTTGCCGGCGGCCCCCTCGGCATCGATCACAACGAAAGGAGGTTCCGTATGAACCTTCCGGACTCAAAACAACAATCCAACAAGGCAGAGCCCGTACAAGCTCAACCCATGCCAACGACAGCCATGGCGCCTGATAAAGTCATTGTCGACGAAGCGCGAATCGCCCATACCCTATCGAGTTGTGGCGGCTCCGATCCCGTGCATATCCGCGAAATCATCGCCAAAGCCAAAGAGTTGCGGGGGCTCGACCTCGAAGATACCGCTGCGCTTCTCACCTGCGATGACCCAGCCCTGCTCGAAGAAATCTTTGCGGCCGCCAGCTATGTCAAAGACGCCATCTACGGGCGCAGGGTCGTGCTCTTTGCCCCTCTTTACTATTCCAGCACATGCGTAAACAATTGTTTATATTGCGGTTTTCGCAGAGACGCCAAGCGTTCGCGTCGCACCCTTTCCCTCGAAGAGGTGGCGCGGGAGGTGGGCGCGCTCGAACGAGAAGGACATCGGCGATTGTTAGTGATTGGCGGTGAAACCCCCGGCCCCAAAGCGATCGGTCGTTTGATGGACGTCATTCGCACCGTGTACGAGACGCGAGATGGGGGTGAGATACGACGTGTCAATGTGGAAACGGCGCCGATGACGATCGAGGAGTTTCGGCAGCTCGCCCAGGCGCGTATCGGCACCTACGTGGTATTTCAAGAGACCTATCATCGGGCCACCTACAAGGCCATGCATCCCGATGGGCCCAAAGCGGATTACGATTGGCGGATCGAAGTCATGGATCGGGCCATGCGCGCGGGAATCGAAGATGTCGGCATCGGCGTGCTGTACGGCCTGTACGATTATCGCTTCGACACGCTTGCGCTGCTCGAGCATGCGCGTCATCTCGAAACGGTCCACGGCACGGGGCCGCATACGATTTCCGTACCTCGGGTGGAACCCACGCCCGATGCTCCTCTTTCCCTCGCTCCCCCCGCTGCTCTTACCGACCTCGACCTTTGCAAAGTCGTGGCGATTCTCCGTCTTTCCGTCCCTTACACCGGAATCATCCTATCGACCCGGGAGCCTCCGCAATTGCGGGACAAGCTGCTGGACCTTGGTGTCTCACAAATGAGTGCCGGTTCCTGTACCGAACCCGGGGGGTATGCCGGCGAACATGATTCCGCGAGCCAATTTCCTGTCGCGGATACGCGCTCGTTGGACGACGTGATTCGCTCCATTGCCCATCATGGCTATTTGCCAAGCTTTTGCACGGGCTGCTATCGCAAGGGAAGAACCGGGGCGGACTTCATGGAGCTTGCCAAGCCGGGTCTCATCCGCATGCATTGCCTGCCCAATGCCTTGTTCACGTATCTCGAATACCTCATGGATTATGCGTCCGAGGCAACGCGACAAGTCGGTCTCGACCTCATCGAAACCCAGGTCGAGCATGAAGTGCCTCCCGCTCGACGCAACACGGTGCGCAAGATGATTGAGAGGATTCGAGCGGGGGAAAGAGACCTATATCTATAACCGTCGCCCCCGTGACGATTGGCCCTCGCATCGATAACTATCATTCCCTCCGCTCGCCCACTGTTCTTACGCCATCTTCCTTGCGTGAGCCTCGACAACCATGAGCGTGCGTGTCCCACTAGCAGGTGCCAACCCGTTTGACTCGTCGCGTCTTTGACGACAAACTCAGGGACTACCTTTTTCTCCAACGATGGAGCCTGACGTGCGAACCGGTCACTTGCTCATGCTGGCGGCGTTGTCATCGATTCCCATCGGTTGCATAGGGGACTCGTTTTCATCGGAAGAACCTGGCCCCATTTCTTCACCTGACGCTTCTTCGGATGGTTCCGACGCTTCTTCGGATGGTTCCGACGCTTCTTCGGATGGTTCCGACGCTTCTTCGGATGGTTCCGACGCTTCTTCCGACGCCGTTACCGAGCGTGAACCCGACGTTCCTATCGACAGTATGCCGGAGGATGGGAGCGACGAAACCGATCAAGGCGGGAATGAAGCGGGGAAAACGGCGACTGGCGCCGCGTGTAACGAGGACGACGAGTGTGAAACCAACATGTGTCAGGACGGCGTATGTTGTGAATCCGTCTGCGATCCCTGTTTTTCCTGTGGACAGCCAGGTCACGAGGGGCAGTGCTTCGCTGTCCCCGACGGAGAAAACCACAACGAGGCGTGTGGACCGGCTGGTTCACCATGCATGGGAGTTTGTGATGGCTCCGGTCATTGTACTTATCCGGTGGGAGCCAATTGCGATGACCCCCATTGCGACAGCGACCCGTGGAAACAAGTTTTGTTTCAATGCAATGCCGAGGGACTCTGCGAGGAACAAATCGTTTCTTGCTCCCCGTTCCTATGCAAACAAGCCGAATGCTTGAGCAAGTGCGACGACTCCGACGATTGCGAGGATGACGCGTATTGTGCCTCGTCGGAATGTGTTCCGAAGCTTGTCTTCGGACAGACGTGTACTCAAAACGTCGAATGCCTTTCGTCCCATTGCGCCGATGGTGTTTGCTGCAACGACTCATGCAGCGGAGTCTGTGAAACCTGTGCATTCGCAGGCAAGGAGGGACAGTGTGTGGCTGTCCCATTGGACATGGATCCCGACGACGAGTGTCAGGGGGATGGATCGACATGCGCGGGAACGTGCAGTGGTCAGCGTTCTTGCGTTTTTCCTGTCCACGGCGAGCCCTGCGGGGAATCCCAATGCGATGCGAACCTGAACGCTGCCCATGAACTGATTTGCAATGGCGAGGGGAAATGTGTCGAGAACGTACAAAACTGCGGGTTGTACGATTGTCATAAGGACATCGGGTCTTGTCTTTATAGCTGTAGTCAGGATCAGGACTGCATCGACGATGCGTTTTGTAATAACGACGTCTGCGTTGCCAAAAAATCGAATGCCTCGCCTTGCGAGAATAGCATCGAGTGTTTGAGCGGATACTGCGAGCCCACCAGCCACGGGAAGCAGTGTTGCAACACGGCCTGTCCGCATCCCTTGAACTGCTCGACTGGCGAATGTTTGTGTGACACTGTCGTCTGCAGTCCCGGTGTGAATTGCGTCCCATGGTATCGCGATCGCGATGGCGACACCTTCGGCAACCCCAACGAGATGAAGTTGGGTTGTGAGAATGCGCCACCGAATATCCCCGGGGAGAAATACGTCCGGAACATGGATGATTGCTTTGATTTGAACCATCTCGCGCGACCGGGTCAAACCGCCTTTTTCCCAGAACACCGTGGTGATGGCAGCTTCGACTATGATTGCGATGGCAAAGAAACGAAGCAGTTCGACGACACGAATGACCCCGTCTGCAAGGATTGTAAAACCTACTCGAAATGCCTGTATTGCGGGATCTTTTCGTATAATACGTACGGTTATCGATGCAAAACGCCAACGTCATCGGACAACACTTGTGGTCCGTTGGTTACGCAAAGTTACAAGCAATTGCGGCCCTGCGGACAATCGGGAACTCTGTATCGGTGCAACAACGACGACAAACTGTGCGACACTGCTGAGGTGCCCACTCACGACGTCGTTCAACAATGCCGATGATGCGCGAGCTTCGTTTCCATTCACGGCTTCGTTGGGGTCTGCGACGGCTAGTGCTCGCATGGGTTTTCGTGATCCACGTGGCCCATGCACAAACGGCATCCGAAGTTGAACAGGCCAAGCGATTGTTCGCCGCGGCGGAAGAGGATCAAGCGAACCTGCGCTGGGCGGAAGCCTTGGAAAAACTCGAGCAAGTCGTAATGATCAAAGACACGGCGGGGGTGCGTTTCCATATCGCCGTCTGTCAAGATCGATTGGGTTTGCCCGCACGTTCCTTGGAAAACTTCGAACGAGCGCAACAGCTTGCGCTTTCTTCGGGAAGCGACGACGTATTGGAATTGGTGGGTCCGGAAATCGAACGGTTGCGCCAGCGAGTAGCGACGTTGACGATCGAGGTTTCATCGCGGGTTGTCGATGTTCGCATCGACCGGAAGCATTACCCACGTGTATCTTCGAAACTCGTCGTTCGACTCGATCCTGGCGACCACCGAGTAACGATCCAAGACTCTGGAAAGACAGTGTTGGATCGTCGGCTGTCGCTCGAGGCGGGACGAACGGAAGCGCTGTTCGTTTCCCATGAATCCACGATGCCGCGTGAGCGTCTTTCTTCGGATAACCACGCGATGACGTCGGTACGAGCGTCTGAGACTCCGGGCCGTACGGTTTCCACGGTGGCATGGACGGCGTTGGGAGCTGGGGCGGCTCTTGGAATCGGCGGCTATTTCGCGTTTGCCAAGGCGGATGACGTGGCGAAGGATTCTGCCTTCGTGTGTGCCCACAGCCTACGATGCGACCCTGATCGGGTCGATGTGGTTCGCCGATGGGACGCTGCGGCGCTTGGGATGTGGGTTGGATCGGCGGTTGGCGTCGGGGTAGGCCTCGGCTTGATCCTCGCGGGGCAACCGAATCAGTCATCGACCGCGTGGGTGGTTACGCCCACCCAACTACAAGCAAGGACTGTGTTTTGATGCCGCGACGAATAGCTTTCGCAGCCCTTGTTTCCGTCTCCGTGGGATGCTCCTTCGACATATTTCATGACACCTCTTGGCCGAACGCTTGCGATTTGGATCCTTCGTTGTCTGGCTGCTCCGATGGGGGGCCTGGCGATGGGGACACCGAAGATCGAGCTGAACAAGATGAGGCTCCCTTGACTTCGGAAGGCGGCGATGGCGATTCGAATGGCTGAAAGCTGCTTTGCACGGAAATAACGGAACAATTCTCCGTTTCTTCCCTCAAAATGGCCCAGACTCCTGGTGTTCTTTGACAGCACTCGCCCTGGATCGATATTCTTGGGGCCCCACTGGGTTGGCAACCTTTTTGGTGAGGTTGCACCAGACGGTTCAGGAGCCCTGAATGGCCACGAAGGTTCTCGTATTTGAGAGTGACGGTGCGTTCGCCAACGAATTGACCACGGAGTTCCAAGCGCTTGGATGCGAAGTGGATGTCGTGGACGACGGAAACATCGGCTTGCAAATGGCTGCGAGCCATCGTCCGGACCTCATCCTGCTATCCATTGAGTTACCGCGCACCAACGGCTTTTCCGTGTGTAACAGGATCAAGAAAGATCCAAGTCTGAAAGACATCCCGCTCATCATCATGTCGAGCATGTCCAACAAAGACACCTTCGAACAACATCGTCGGCTCCGAACCCGAGCGGAAGACTACCTTCACAAGCCGATCGCTTTCGCGGATTTGCTACAGCGAGTTCAGCAGTTCCTCGAAATCTCTCCTTCCGCCGGCCCCAGTTCCCTCGAAGACGCCATCATCATCGATGATGATATTTCGTTTGAAGAAAACGATGATGAGGATCTGCACACGGTAATGATGAACCGTTCCTCCTTGGAAGCCTTCGAAACCGTCGAACCCAAAGCTCCCGCGACAACGGCTGTTTCCACCACGCCGTCGCGACCTCGTCCATCGTCACGAGCCCCAAGCCAGATGGAGGTTGATGACTTGGACGTCGATGAGTTTGCCGATGCAGCGTTTGACCGGCTCCTCGATGCACCGGAACCGTCGGACCAAAAACCATCGCAGACTGCCCTGCAGACCCCATCGCAAATCGCAGCGGATACGATGTCCACCGAAGTCCCTCCCATGCTCTTGCAAGAAGGCATCGAAACACGACCAGCCACGATTCCCGCGTTACCCGACATCCATTCCGAAGAGTTGGAACGCTTGCGCAATGAACTCGAGCGCATGCAAACCAAAGCGGTCCGGCTCGAACAAGACCTCAGCGCTTCGCGAGCTGACAACCGTCGTTTGGAAGAACAGGTCAGATCCACCGAACAAGCATCGGCGGAAGTGGAGCGTCTTCAACGCCAGATTGACGAACTCAAATCACGAGCTTCCATTCCTCCGGGCCGGACAGGCACGGTATCCAGTCGCGAGTTTCTCGATCTTCGTGAAGCTCTCAACAACAAAGACAAAGAGATTCTCGCCCTTCGCGACCAGATGTCGCAGAAGGAAAAAGAACTGCTCGCCGCCAGGGACGTCAGCTTGTCCCTCGAACGAGAAAAAGCTGATACCCAAGACAAACTCTTGGAATTCGAAAAACAAGCCCTCGACTTTCGAATGTCCATCGATCGTCTCACGGTCCAACACGGCGAAGAACAGCAAAAATCCGCTGACTTACAGGCACGACTCAACGCGTCCCTTCAACAGATCGAAGAGCAACATACCCGCATCACAGAGCAAGAAGCGCTACGTTTGCGAGAGTCCGAAGAACACGCCGCGACACTAGAGACACAAAAACGAGAGGCCAACCAGGCCCTCGACAACCTCCGAGGGGAACGGGAAACCCTTTCTACCCGCATCACCGAACTCGAAAAAGACCTTAGCGACCGGAACAACCGAATCACCGGACTCGAAAACGATATCAAGGCCCGAGACTCGCGCATCACCGAACTCGAAGGAAACGTCGGTGACCGAGACAATCGGATCGTAGGACTCGAAAACGATATCAAGACCCGAGACTCGCGCGTCACCGAACTCGAAGGAATCGTCGGTGACCGAGACAATCGGATTACCGGACTCGAAAACGATATCAAGACCCGGGACTCGCGCATCACCGAACTCGAAGGAATCGTCGGTGACCGAGACAATCGGATTACCGGACTCGAAAACGATATCAAGACCCGGGACTCGCGCATCACCGAACTCGAAGGAAACGTCGGTGACCGAGACAATCGGATCGTAGGACTCGAAAACGATATCAAGACCCGAGACTCGCGCATCACCGAACTCGAAGGAATCGTCGGTGACCGAGACAATCGGATCGTAGGACTCGAAAACGATATCAAGACCCGGGACTCGCGCATCACCGAACTCGAAGGAATCGTCGGTGACCGGGACAACCGAATCACGGGACTCGAAAACGACATCAAGACCCGGGACTCCCGTATCTCCGAACTCGAAGGAAACGTCGGCGACCGGGACAACCGGATCGCGGGACTCGAAAGCGACATCAAAACCCGGGACTCCCGTATCTCCGAACTCGAAGGAAACGTCAGCGACCGAGGTCGTCGCATCGATGAACTCGATGCTTCGGTTCGCGATCATCAGTCGCGCCTCGAACAACGAGACGCGCAAATCAAGGAATTGCAAGAGCAGGTTCGAGATCGAGAAGCGAAGCTGGCCGATGGGGAATCCCGGGCCAAGGAAAAGGATGCTCGGATCGATGGATTGGAGCAGGATCTTCGAGCAGCCCGTCAGCGGACGGAAGAAGTGGAAGCCGAGAGAAATGAGCGAGATTCACGCATTCGTGATTTGGAATCGAGTCTTGCCAAGATCATTACGGATAGGGATGCCCTGGCGGAAGCGAAGCGAGACTTGAGTGAAAAGCGTTCGGAGTTGGAGGTTCAGCTCGGTGCCTCCGTCGAAAAGGTCGGCCAGTTGGAGGCGTTGGTTTTGGCGGAACAAGAGCGAGCGAAGAAGCTGCAAGTGAAGTGGGATCACGACAAAGCCTCGCTCGATCGGGCGAAGAACGCGTTGGCGGCGGTGTTGTTACAAATCGAAGAAGTCGAGGCGCGAGGATTGGAAGGCTGACCGAACCGCTTTTACGCCAGACCAGCTTTTTGACGAAGCCGTTTGGCCTGGTTTCGAGCCTCAGCCATGATCTTGTCTGCATCGTGCCCGAGTAGTTCCCGATTTCGAACCAACCATTTTCCGTCCGCCATGACGTCACGCACGTGTTGAGCCCCTGAGGCGAATACAAGGGTATCGACGACGTTCACCACGGGAGTTTGCGCGAAGGAGTTTAGAGATATAATCAATAAATCCGCACGCTTACCTACTTCCAGGGAACCGATTTCTTGTTCGAGATGGAGCACGCGGGCCCCTTCGATCGTGCATCGATTCAGGGCTTGTTGAGCGGAAAAGCGAGCAGGTCCTTTGCGGAGTTTGGCGAGCAGTCCAGCCAGTCTCATTTCCATCCACGCATCGAGGTTGTTGTTGCAAGCAGCGCCATCGGCTCCGATTCCGACGGCAACGCCGGCTTGCATCAGTTCATCGAGGGGGGCAATTCCCGATCCAAGCTTGAGATTGGCGCTTGGGCAATGCACCACGCGCGTACCTTGGGCGGCAACGGACCGCACCTGGCGAGCGGTGAGTTGCACCCCATGAGCCAACACGCACCGCGGCCCTTTTGCGCCCCAGCGGCTCAACACATCGACATCATCAGCGCCGAAAGCGCGACGAACGGCTTTTTTTTCTTCGCCATGTTCCGCGGCATGCACATGAAGAAAAGAGCCGGCTTGCATGCGTTCGACCGTCTCGCGGATGAGACGTTCGCTACAAGACAGAATGAAGCGAGGTGCATAGGCATAACGAATTCGACCATGGTTTGCGCCATCCCAATGAGCGCATAACGCATCGCTCTGTGCCAAGCTTGCCTTGGTGCTTTCTCGCAAGGCTCCGGGAACACCTCGACCGCGGTCCATCATGACTTTTCCCCCAAAGACCCGAATTCCGAAACGAAGGCATGCATCGAGGATGACATCGTAGCCATGGGTCGAACCCATATCGAGAATCGTCGTCGTTCCCCCAAGCACGAGTTCCGCGAGGGATAGTTCAGCGCTCGCGTGCAGGCTGCGTTCATCGTGGGCAGCTTCGAGAGGCCAGACACGTTTCTGGAGCCACGTGAGCAACGGAAGGTCCTCCCCCATTCCCCGCATCAGCGTTTGGCATACATGAACGTGAGTTTGGATGAGGCCCGGGATGATGGCGCATCCGCTGGCATCGACGATTTCGACGGAAGCGTGAGCACGCCGACGCGCGTCAGGTCCTATCGCAAGAATGCGCCCGTTACGGATGACGATATCACCGCGAACGACGGTTTCTTGGGGATCGCAAGCAACGATATGGCCGTCGGAAACGATCAAATCAGTCAGGATGCACCTCCTTCGTGGGAAGGGAGCATGTCACCACGGAAAGCATCGGGCAGCAGTTTCGCCAAAGATGTCGTACGAGCCATGGTGCCGGGAACGGTGGAGGCCAAGTGGATGGGAATATCTTGGGCAAACTCCGCGAGTACCTGACGGCACATGCCGCACGGGGGGGTGGGCGAAGGGGCTCCCGTGACAACGGCGATGGCGCGAATTTCTCTTTCTCCGCTTGCCACCATGGTATCGACAGCCACTCGTTCCGCGCAAATACACAGGCCAAACGACGCGTTTTCCACGTTACAACCGACAACGATCCGGCCCGAACCCGTAAGGATCGCCGCTCCCACGGGAAACGTCGAATACGGAACATACGCATTCGATCGAGCGTCCGTAGCGGCATCGACCAATGCATCCCAGTCGATGGCAGAGCGATTCACGATGCGATCTCCTGTGCGGATAGGATAACGAAGCGTCGGATGAGGCGAACGAAGTCCGCGCGAGTACGGTTGGCAACCTGCTCGACTTCCTTGTGATCGAGAGGATGCGAAGAGATACCCGCGGCCAGATTGGTGATACAAGAGATGGCCGCGGTGCGCACCTGCATGTGTCGAAGAGCGATGACTTCCGGGACCGTGCTCATCCCTACCGCATCGGCGCCGAGTGTTCGTGCCATTCGAATCTCCGCGGGCGTTTCGTATGTTGGACCAAGGTTGGCCTGGTACACGCCCTCATGCAATGAGATGCCTTCGATTCGCGCGGCCTTGCGAGCCACTTCGCAAAGACCACGGTCGTAGGCTTCGGTCATGTCGGGAAAGCGTGTGCCGAACTCATCGATATTCGGGCCGACAAGAGGATTTCGGCCTGTCATGTTGATGTGGTCGATGATGAGCATCAAGTCACCGGCAAGCAATGATGGGTGTACGCCGCCCGCCGCATTGGTGATCAGCACGGCTTCACAACCGAGCCGGGCGAGCATACGAACGCCAAACACGACCCGTTCGGGTTCGTGGCCTTCATACAAGTGGACACGTCCTTGCATGCAAGCGACGGGCACGTTTTCGACGCGTCCCAAGGACAGCACGCCCGCGTGTCCAACGACCCGAGACATCGGCATATTGGGGATATCCTGGTATCCGATGCGGGAGGCATCCTCGAGGGTATCGCCGAACGCGCCCAGACCGGAGCCGAGAACCACGCCGATGGTCGGCCGTTGGGCGTGAACACGGCGGATAGCGGAGACGGCCTCATCGAGAAGGCCGGTGATGGATTGGGTACTCATGGGGCAGGAGGCTACAACGGATGACGGCAAAGGGGAGCCAGGATGTTGGATTTGGGCACGAAGGGCTGGCGTTGGGGCAGCGTTTTGGCTAGACAGCACCGCATGGCTTCGAAGTTTAGCGACTTTCTCACAGAAAAGAAGATCGACCCCCGTAGCGTGCTGGCCGCGTCCAAGATGATCGAGCGACTACGTCCCGAGGATCGCGCTATCCGGCTCAAAGAGCGAATCGCCCGTCGTAGCGAAGACGGGATGCCCGAGGAGATGAAAAAGAATCGGGTCAAGCCCAAGTCGGGAAAGCCGGTTACACGACCCGCCATGCAGGCGGCGCTGGAAGGCAAAGCCATTTCCGGTCCGCTCAAGACGAGGCTTGTGCGAGCCGTCAATCATATCCTTCAGGTCAAAAAGCTGAATCAAGTGGATATTCGCACGCTTTTCTAAAACCTGTTCACGCACACGCGCGGTGGATGGTTCCGCCGAGCTAGGGTGTCATGGTTCCGGGCTTGGGATGCCTTGGGGTGTGTTTTGTCATCCCCCCTCGGGCAACCCTTATGGATTCTCTGCCACCTCGCGCCAAGGACCGCATCATACGCCCCTCATCCCTTCTCGAGCGCCTTTTGGGGGCAGCCATGGGAGGATTTGGCGACGGAACCCCTCGTGGCGTCGCTAACCTGATATGCTTACACCCTCTCGCGACTGAGCACCTGAGCTTTGGCGACTGGACCGCGATCCAGCGTCGAGCAGACCAACCCTGATCAATGAGGATAGGTTAACGATGGGTGAATCTAAGATGAGCATGGTCGATGCGATCGCGAAAATGCAGAACTACGATCTGTATCGGGATCTGAATTGGGAGGGTTCCTTCGAGGATTACCTCCAAATCGTGCGCGACAAGCCGCAGGTCACGCGCAACGCGTTCCAGCGTGTGTACGACATGATCGTCAGCCATGGGACCGAGGAGTACATCGACAACAAGAAACGGCTCGTTCGATATAACTTTTTCCGCGACGAAGCGAATCATGAGGCCGACGCCATCTACGGGCTGGACATCCCACTGATGCGCCTGGTTCACGTGTTCAAAGCCGCGGCCCAAGGATATGGTCCGGAAAAACGCGTAGTATTACTTCACGGGCCTGTCGGATCGTCCAAGTCCACCATTGTTCGCCTGATCAAAAAAGGCTTGGAACAATATACGCGAATCCCGGAAGGTGCCTTATACACATTTCGATGGGTCAACCTGCGGGAAATGGGGCTGTCCACACAAGAAGACAGCATGAATTGCCCCATGCACGAAGAGCCCCTGCGTCTCATTCCGCAATCCTGGCGGGAAAAAACTATCGACGATCTCGGTTTATCCAACGATCGGTTTCGGGTTCGTGTTCAAGGCGATCTCGATCCCGCTTGCCGCTTCATATACCGCCATTTGTTGCAAGCCTACCAAGGCGACTGGGCGAAAATGATCAGCAAACACGTGCGAGTCTACCGTCTGGTCATGAGCGAACAGGATCGCATCGGCATCGGGACCTTCCAACCCAAAGACGAAAAAAACCAAGACTCCACCGAACTGACGGGCGACATCAACTACAGAAAGATCGCGGAATATGGCTCGGACAGCGATCCCCGCGCTTTCAACTTCGATGGTGAATTCAACATTGCCAATCGAGGAATCGTCGAATTCGTCGAGGTTCTCAAACTCGATGTCGCCTTCTTGTACGATCTGCTCGGCGCTTCTCAAGAACACAAAATAAAGCCGAAAAAATTCGCGCAAACAGACATCGACGAAGTCATCATTGGGCATACCAATGAAGCGGAATACACAAAACTTCTCAACAACGAGTTCATGGAAGCGCTGAGGGACCGAACGATAAAAATCGATATTCCCTACATCACACGCCTATCCGAGGAGATCCGCATCTACGAAAAGGACTTCTCAGCACAAAAAGTGCGCGGCATCCATGTCGCTCCCCATACCCTCGAGGTGGCAGCCATGTGGGCCGTACTCACCCGGCTCGAGGACCCCAAAAAGCATTCCCTGTCACTCATTCAAAAACTCAAGCTCTACGATGGCAAAGTCCTGCCCGGATATACACAAGACAACGTCAAAGAGCTTCGGAAAGAATCCAAACGCGAGGGCATGGAGGGAATTAGCCCCCGCTACGTCCAAGACAAAATCTCCAATGTCCTCGTCAACGACATGGGCGAAGGCACCATCAATCCCTTCATGGTCCTCAACGAACTCGAAAAAGGTTTGCGTCACCATTCGCTCATCAGCAGCGATGAACAGCGAAAGCGCTTCGCGGAAGCCATCGGTATCGTCAAACTCGAATACGAGGACATCGTCAAAAACGAGGTGCAGCGCGCCATCAGCGCCGATGATGACTCGATCGACAAACTCGCTTCCAACTACATCGACAACGTCAAAGCCTTCACACTCCGAGAAAAGGTGCGAAATCGCTATACCGGGCAAGATGATGAACCCGATGAGCGACTCATGCGATCCATTGAAGAAAAGATCGACATCCCCGAAAACCGAAAAGAGGATTTCCGTCGAGAAATCATGAACTTCATCGGAGCCCTTGCGGTCGACGGAAAGCGCTTTGATTGGCGAACCAATGAACGACTTCGGACCGCTCTTCAACGAAAGCTATTCGAAGATCAGAAAGACTCCATCAAACTCAAGACCCTCGTGGCTTCGGTGGTCGACAAGAAAACCCAAGAAAAAATCGATACCATCAAAGACAAACTCATCCAGTACTACGGCTACAACGAGGTGAGCGCCACGGACGTCCTGAACTTCGTGGCTTCGATTTTTGCCCGCGGCGACGCCAAAGAATAACCGTTGGCTAAACGTTTTCCGCATACGGTTTAGCGCGTGGGTGGCGCGCTTTGGCCCTGCGGCGACAAAAGATGAGGTTGCAACTGCCGCCACCCTCGATCGAGATCCCTCTGCCAAGCCGGTAGTATCGACCCGGGATACGTTCGCCCAATCGCGTACGCTTGCAACATCCACCGACGCGCTTCCTCATAGTTTCCCAGCACGAGCATCGATAGTCCTCGATAGGTTGCGTACTCGGCTTGTCGAGACGGCGGCTCGGAACCAATCTCCTGCTCGTAATGCTGCAGCACTTCCGCCGATTCGATATAGCGCCCTTGTTCGTAAAGATTTCGCCCCCTGTCGACATACCCGCCACAAGCCACAACGCTCGTCGATAACAGAACGGCAATCCGGTGTGTTGCACACAATCTCATCGAACACCCATGGCTCATCCGGTCTTCACCGTAGCGTATCATGGCCCGACAGGCACGCTACGGTACCCGTGTAAAGCACATCACGATCGTATCGAGCATCGGCTCCAGGGCAATGCGCCCACTACCATCGCTTCTCGCCACTCACGCAGGTTCAGCGAGAAGGTTTGCCTGCGTCGAATAAGTCCGCAAAAGCCTGATCGAAGTCGTCCATATCCGAAGCGGCAGGTCGAGCCGGTTGCGTCGATGGCTGCAACGTTCGAACACGTTGGGAAACGTCCCGGAACCCCGGATCCCGTCTCATCACTTTGTCGAAGTAGTACAGCGCTTCTTGTGGGTTATCCCGAGACTGATAGATGGCGCCAAGTTCGAAGTACAGCGCGAGTTCTTGTTCCACGGTCTTGTGCTCCGCGTGCAAGCCGCGGATGAAGGCTTCGATCGCGCCATCCAAGTCCCCGATTTCGGTGCGAATCAACCCGATCATGGACCAACATACACACTCGCGTTTTGCATCTCTCGCGGCCATCGTGAATTCGGCGATGGCATCGGAATGAAGCCCCATCTCTTTGTAGGCCATCCCCAAGTCGTAGTGGGTTTGGCTATCACTTTCCGAAACCTGCGCTTTCACACCTTCCTTGAACTTGGCGAAAACCTCCTCCACATCCACTGGCTTGCCAAAACCTTCAGGAATCTGCGGTTGCGGTGAGAACGGCTCCACATCCATCTGTTCGAGCGAAGCGGCAATGTCGAAAGCATTGTCATGCGCTGACTCCAAATATGGAGCTTGAGACTGCCTATGATCGTCGCTGGCTTCCCCGGCCATGGCTTCAGCGATCTCTCTTGCACGCTCCAACAGCAATGGATGATTGGGAAAGCGCCCCATTTGCTCTTCGAGCACCCCCATCGCATCCTCGAATAGTCCCCGTGACGCAAAAAAATCCGCTTCTTCAAGGGCATCTTCGAGAGAATCCCCTCCGCGAAACCCTCTGGTTCCCGCAAGAGGCGAAAGCGATATATCGGTCGCTTCGACGCGAGGTGAATGCGAATCCTCCTGTCCGAAACCGGAGGCGTCTTGCTGAAATTCAGCACCGAAATAATCTTCTCTCACCGAGGAAGGAGCAGCAAAACCGATGTGCAAGTCATCCATCGATTCTGGCCCCCGATCCTCATCCGACAACGGGAAACTCGGCAGCGGTTCCTTTTCCACAAAAGGATCATCGAGCAGCGTTTGGAATGGCATTCGCTGCATTCCATCCATCGCTGCAAAAGGATCATCGGCCGTCAACAGCGACGAATAATCAGCCTGCTCCGCGGCAGGAACCGATGACATGGCATAAGAAGGATTGATTTCTTCCAAGTCATAGGAAGGCAACGGTTCGGCTCGTTCGTAACCTCCGGAAAACGAATCAACCTCCTGCATGAAATCAGAGGTGGAATGCGGAACACTGTCGATCGCCGAACGAGAAGACCTATCCGTCCACGAAGAAATGTCATACCCAAGATGAACCAAAAGGTCTCGTGCGCCGATATGGAGGGGATCGAGGGCAAGAACTTCGGACAACAATTGTGCACCCGATTGCACGTCTTGCGCCTTGAGATACATGCCCGCGATGATCATGAGTTCTTCGCAAGCGCTCGAATAATCCCCGGCCTCGATGAGCATTTCTTTCAACGCAAACCGCAGATCGAAAGCGTCGGGTTGCACATCCAAACCAGCCCGTAAGGTTTCAATGGCCTGGTCGATCAAGTGGTGACTTCGAAATGCGCTCGCGTTCGCAAGGACTTGCTGCGCATAAGCCGCCATGTCGAAAGGTTCGATACCCACTTCCTCGACAGGCTCGAGAGCTTCGGGAACACGAACCGTTCGGATGGACCGAGGAGCTTCGTCCATCGTGGGCCGAACGCCAACCTCGGTATCCGTCAAAGGCTCCAACTCCTCAAACCCATCACCAAGCCCAAAGTCCTCTTGGTGAACCGCACTAACCTCGAGGACCCCTTCGGGTTCGGCCGCATCGCTGGATTCGATTTCCAGTTCGACACTCACCATATCGGAGAAAACAACGGCCTCTTCCGACACTTCGATCACGGCGTCCTCGGACGTTACCGTCGAAACCTGCACCGACGGAGGCGGCTCGGAACGAGGCGCAGGAAATGCCGATGCGCGCTCTGCCGCGAGAATCGAGCGCGCCAGGGCTTGCACCGCTTCGTCTTCGGGCGCCTCTTTGATCAAGGCTTGCGCCGCTTCTTTCGCAATCGCAAACTCGCCCTTGTCTCTTGCGATTCGCGCGATCTCCTTGCGCACTTCCGTGGCTTTCGGTGCCTGCCCAATCGCTTCAAACGCTCTCGAAAGCAACATCAACGTGTTGAGATCTCGATTGTCCGCTTGAAAGCAAATCTGCAGCTTCGAAAGAGCCTGCATGCCATCGTCATCACGACCACGATCGAGATAGATTTCCGCCGCTCGACGCGCCAACGCCGGATCGAGCTTTTGAAAAAGCATCCTCTCGATCACCTTCAACGCGTCGTCACTTCGGCCCATCCCGAGCAGAATTTCCGAAGCCATCGAGTACTGACTCAACGCCTCGTCCGTCCTGTCTTGCCCCAACAAAGCCTCGGCCAATCGCAATCGTGTGAGTGGATTGTTGCCGTTGATTTCGACGATCTTCTGAAAGATCTCGATGGCTTCATGATTTCGACCGGAACGCTGTAAGTGAGCCGCATACTCGTCGTAGGCCGCAAGCGCATCGCTCGTCAGCCCAAGGTCCTGATAAAGCTGCGCCAACTGCGGGATGATGTGCGCGTACTTCTCCGTCAGTTCGGCGGGCTGCTTGCGTATGCTCTCCCGAATCTGTTTGTATACGGCGATGGCCTTGAGCAAAAACCCCTGCGCCGCATAGTAGCGCGCTACCCGCTCGTAGGTGGCGATCGCCGCATCGAAATCCTGTGTCCGCGCTTGAAGATCACCGATCTTCAACAACGTTCGCGCATCGTTGGGATCCTCCCGGACAATCTTTTGGTACTCGGCGATAGCTCGGTCAAACCGCTTCTTCTCGACGTACTTCTGGGCAGTCTGGAGGACCTTTTCTCGGTCGGTGAGCACGGTAGCGTGGACTCCGGAGAGGGCCGCAGGAACAACATTCACAGCGCGCGGCCATTCATGGAAATCTACGGGTTCCCATAAGGATCCGTCAAGGAAAGTGCAGGTCTTTCGTCATGCACCATCCCAAAGCCGCAAGGACAACGAATGGGCAGAAACGACGACCTTCGATAAGTATAGTCCCCAACGAGTACCCATGCCTTGCAAAGGTAACGGTTGGCTTCTCACGATCGAATGAACGCGCTCATCAACCATGAAACATCACAACCACATCCGCCAGCCCAAGCGCATCACCCACGGCAATTGGCTCTTTCACAACCCAATATTCCCTGTTTTTCTAGTTGGCAGAGCGCTTTGAACCATGGCGTATATGACATGATATGACATGGCGTGACAACCAACGTGGGGTCGTTTTTTTCGCCAACTTCCACCAACCCGTTCAACCAACAGCCCCTCGCTCACCCCAACCACCTTCCCTCACCATACCCGCTCCACCGCATGACACCCCCCCGAACCCGCACAGCCCTGCCCCCGCCACGCTACAGTCTTCCGTCCCATGCCCCCCTGTCCGGAACCCACCGCTTTCGTTGCCAACGACTCACTCTCGATCAAGGAGGACATCCGCAACCGCTTGCTTCGTAAAGCGCTGGAACAGCGAGAAAACTAAGCTGACCTTTTTCTGAATATCGATCCCGCGGCTCCTACTGCGTCGAAGATAATTCGCCCACGTTTGCGAAATCGCCCCACAACAGCACCCCTGCATATCCCCAAAGCACAGACCAATCTCACGCCAACCGTTCGTGCCATGGTCATCGCATCGAGTGACGGTGCCGTCATTCGCGATGTCCATCCGATGGTTCACTTCCCTAGCAGCACTGCATGCGAACACTACGACATGCGCATCACGGGCTCCCATGGGCGCGGATATCGAACGTACCATTTCATTTTCGAGCCTCATGGCATCGGAACCCACGCAAAAATCGCAGCGTATCAAGCGCTGGGGTTATTCCAAACGCACTCCGCTCCCGCCGGCACATTGGATATCGTTCTCGCACCCGAGATAGCGGAATCCTGTCGCATGAAGCCATTGGGTATCGCCTCGGAGCGGACTACATTCGAAAACGTGCCAAGCACATTGATGGAAGACAGATCGATATTTCCAGCGGAGACTTCGTTTGTTCTCTTACGGAAAGCTTTCTCATCGAAAACGGACGCATCACCGCGCCTATTTCCGGTGCGAACATCATCGGCAACGGCTCTGAAATCTTTCGACGGGTCAAGCATGTCGACTTCGATGTCGCCGCATCCGGTGGCGTATGGATCAACAGAAGAGCAGGGCAATCCACTCCGACCAGGGTTGGATGCCCGACCGTTGCGATCGTCGGCATTACGGTGAGTAGCAAAAAAAGGTGAACCCAATGCAAACCATTGACTCCGCGATGCCCATCCTCGTCACCATGGGATGCCCCTCGGGGGTTGGGCCAGAAATTGCTCTGCGCGCTGTCCTTCAAGCCCGCCAGAAGGGTTTGGACTGCCGCATCGTGGGTGATCGAGGGACTCTTGCCGCAGCCGCATCACGCCTTGACCTCGATGTCGATCGCATCGTGGGCCACCGCACGCATGATGACAATTCAAACCTTCCGATTCCCATCCTCGAGCCCGTCGCACCCTTGCATGCCGACGAACGAAAACCAGGACGCCCATCGATGGCCGGTGGTGCCGCTCAACTCACCTGGATCGACTTCGCCACCGATTGGGTCCTCGCACGCAAAGCCGCCGCCTTGGTGACAGGACCCGTATCCAAAGAAGTGATCGCCACAAGTGGCGCCCCAGGCGCCGATTCCTTCAAAGGACATACCGAACATATCGCTCGTCGAATCGGACAGGGAACTCCCGTCATGGTTTTCGTGGCCGACTCCTTTGCCGTGTCTTTGGTCACGACTCATCTGCCCTTGCGTGACGTATCCTCCTGCTTGACGATCGAATCGATATCCCATGCCACACGACAAACCGTCGTACTGCTGGCACGACTGGGATGCCAACCCGCACGCGTCCTCATTTGCGCGTTGAACCCTCATGCTGGCGAAGGAGGAATGCTTGGCGACGAAGAGATGAACGTGATCGAACCCGCGGTGCAAGACGCCAAAGCATGGGTAAAACAGCAAGGATTCGAAGCGATCGTCGACGGCCCCTGCCCAGCGGAAAGTGCTTTTCGCATTGCCATGGGAGGGCGCTACGACGGCGTGGTGGCCATGTACCATGACCAAGGTACGATTCCCATGAAGCTTCGATACTTCGGCCATGCCGTCAATGTAACAGCAGGGCTACCGATCATTCGAACCAGTGTGGACCACGGCACCGCTTACGATATTGCGGGCCAAGGAAAAGCTGATGCGGGGTCTTTGTGGGAAGCCATCCATCTAGCGGATCGTCTGAGCCAAGGACGATCGAAATCACACGATTAGAACTTATTGCAGCCAAAGACGCGGTGACCGAGATACACGGCGCCCTTGTCCAGTTCTTCATGAATGCGAAGCAATTGGTTGTACTTCGCAATGCGATCGGAGCGCGACAACGATCCGGTTTTGATCTGTCCGGCATTGGTGGCCACGGCTAGATCCGCGATGAACGCGTCTTCCGTTTCACCGGAACGATGGGAAATCACCGAGGCATACCCGTGAGCTGCGGCAAGACGAATGGTGTCCAAGGTTTCGGTGACAGTTCCGATTTGATTGAGTTTGATGAGGATGGCGTTGGCCACTTGCTTTTGGATGCCCATGATCAATCGCTTGGGATTGGTGACGAATAGATCATCGCCCACGAGCTGCACCTTGTTGCCAACCTTGTCCGTAAGCTTCTTCCACGCGTCCCAATCATCTTCGTGGCAACCATCTTCGATGGAAACGATGGGATATTTTTCGCAGAGCTGGCTGTAGATATCGACGAGCGCGTCGGCAGAAACCGTCTTTTTATCGAAGGTATAGTTTTTATTTTCCTTGTTATAAAACTCGCTCGCCGCCGCATCCAAGGCGATGGAGATCTGTTTGCCCGGCTGGTATCCGGCGCCTTCGATCGCCCGCATGATGCGTTGGATCGCTTCTTCGTTCGAAGTCAAACGGGGAGCGAAACCACCTTCATCGCCCACGGAAACCGTAAGTCCATCCTTTTTCAGATGGCTCTTGAGGGAGTGAAAGACTTCGACACCGGCGCGTAAGGCCTCGGGAAAATTGGAGAATCCGTGAGGCACGATCATGAACTCCTGCACTTCGAGTCCGGAGTCTGCGTGGACTCCACCGTTGATGATGTTCATCATCGGCGTGGGAAGCGTGCGAGCCGAGATTCCACCCAAGTATCGCCATAACGGCAAACCAACCGTATCCGCCGCCGCACGAGCTACCGCCATCGACACTCCCAACAGCGCGTTAGCCCCAAGCTTGTTCTTGTTGTCGGTGCCATCGGCATCCAACATCACCTTGTCAACCGCCGTCTGATCCAGCGAATCAAGCCCCAATATCGAGGGTCCAAGCGAGGTTTCGATATTTTTGACCGCGGTCTGAACCCCTTTTCCCAAGTACCGCTTTTTGTCCCCATCCCGAAGTTCGAGAGCCTCATGCTCCCCCGTGGAAGCACCGGAGGGAACCGCCGCCCGTCCGAAGCCACCATCCGTCATAACCTCTACCTCAACCGTCGGGTTACCCCGAGAATCGAGTACTTCGCGTGCAATGACCGCCGTAATTTCCGACATGGTTCTTCTCCTTGCGAAACCGACAGCACCAAGGGACAGAAAGCTTCACCCCGAACCGATATTACCAGAGGCCCTAGCTTCAACCCTCTGCCGAATGAGTTCGAGCGCACCCTAATGCCACGGGCCCAAGGACGCCAGCCCCGTTGCACGAGACGATGTCGATCGATTGGCCCTCGCTCGAGATGGTTGACCGCCGGTTACGCCCCACCGAGCTACACCATCAAAGACGACCCTTCGCCTGGCGCTTGACCTTCCCATGTCCCGGCACCAAGCTTGGATCGATATGGCTGAAGACAACGCACCCAAACCTGTTTTTTGCCTGCGCAACCATACGAGTAAAGATGCCAGCGAGCATCTGGCTTGCCCGTATTGTTTCGGGAAAAAACGAGAAACCATCGAAGAAGGCGAGCGAAAAGACTTCTGCGACTTCGACCCGGACCAGGACCCGATTACGTTCGGCTTTCCGGACTCGAGTTCACGTAACGCCGGAACATGACGTTAGGGCGTCGAGGCGGAAGGCAGCGGTGCCGGTACTGAACTCTCCGGTTTCGGGGGTTTTCGCACCTGCATGACCACATCCAGAAGCACTCGCTCCCCCGGGTTGATTTGCACCGTTCGACGTTCGTCCGGCGCATTCGGATGACGAAGCGTCACATGATGCAACCCGGCAGAAAGCGGGATGGGTCTGGCAAAAGGCGTGGTTTCCACCTGCAAACCGTCCACCAGCACATGAGCCCAAGGCTGCGCCACCACGAGCAGGGATCCGGCTCGGGCGGGAACCAACAACAGCGTGCCTTGACCCGAGGTGGCCTGCGCCTCGATCTCCGAACGAAATACGAAATGAATCGCTACTCCTCCCACCACGAGCAAAGCAAGCATCATGAGTTGGAGCCGCAGCGCAGGCATCACACTCGGTGTAACCATCAAATCCCCAGGCCGATCCGCGGGATCCTCGTCCACATACACAGGACGATCGATGATCCGCGCCCGAACCAACGCCGCCGTGATGACCTGACGCCGAGGTGAGGAAGACAAGTTGCCGAAAGCCTCTTCCAGCGCGGCGCAAAGTTCTTTGGCAGAAGCATAGCGATCCGCAGGCAGCTTCTGCAGACATCGCGCCACGATCTGACTCAGCGCCCTGGGCGTCGTGGCTCGATCCAAACTCTTCGGCTCATCGTGACGCACACAATGCGCCAGCGTTCGCTGATCGGTAGCTTCAAACGGACGACGCCCCGAAAGCAGCTCATAGAGCACCACCCCCATGGCAAAAACATCGCTTCGCGGATCGACCGTCTCACCAAGGATTTGCTCCGGTGACATATACGATGGAGCGGCCAATGCCGCGTTGACGTCGAGCGGCTCGGGTGATGTGGGCATCGCTTCGGCATACGCAGCCCCAAAGTCGATGAGAACCACCCGACCATCGCGCCCCACGATAACGTTAGACGGACGAACGTCACAGTGAATCACCCCATTCGCATGAGCATGGGAAAGCGCTCGGGCCAGTTCGACAGCAATCGCCACCGCACACGGCACATCGAGTTTTTCCACACGCGACAACAATTGCCGAAGGGTTAGCCCATCGACATACTCCATGGAAAACCACATCGCATGACCGTCGCGGCCATGGTCCAGAATGCGCGCGATATTGTCATGACGCAGATGGGATAAAATCCGTGCCTCCCGCTCCAGCGACAGAGCAAAGGGAGACGTGGGCGCTATCGAAGGCTTCAGCGTTTTGATCGCTACTTCACGCCCAAGAGGATGCTGCACACCGCGAAACACCTCCGTGACATGCCCCGAAGCAAGGGCATTGGTAACGCGACAGGAGCCGAATTGCTTGTTGTCCATGGTAGCAAAGCCTGGGAAAGCCGGCTTCTTGGGCGAGCCAATCTACCACTACCCGGGCCAGAGGATAGAGCCGATCCATGGCTTATCATGCCTCGACCGCCCCTTGTCCTTCGCCCTTTGCGGAACGAGCCGTTCGCGCTACGAACGGGCAGGTGAAACGTGTTTTTTTTGCTGCCTTTGCGTTGGGCTTCGAACGGATTTGTCAAAATTCAACCGCCAGTGGTAACCAGACGCATCCTCGGCTCGTATTCCAACGATGACGCGCTTTGATGGGTCGCCATGCGCAATGAAATACATATTCATGACGGAAAAGCCCAACGTTGCACTCACGATCGATCTTTTTGCCTATCTACGGGTCCCGCGTGAACGATAGGGAATCGAGCCTCCCCCCCTCTCCCGCCACGAGCACGGCCGTGCCTCGAAAACAGGGGAGTATCCAAAGCCTGTGGACGTGGCTCGCGGAATATTTCGTGGGAGAGGCCCCCTCGTTCTGGATAGCGATGGTGCCCATGCTCATCCTGTCCGCGCTGCTTTTCACCCGAAGCCTGACCTCGAACTATATTTTCGATGAACAGGAAGCCCTTCTCGCCAACCCCTACGTCAATGGCACCAAACTCAATTTTGCCGACGCGGTCCGAAGGGACTTCTGGGGACTGCCTCCGGATCGAAGCGTCGGTTCGTATCGCCCCCTGCCCAACTTCGTATGGCGTGGGGTGTGGGACGGACAAAAAGCGCTGACCCACGGCGTCAATTGGACCCTTCAACGACTGGAGCCCATCGCCATCCAGGCTCGCCGTCCAGCCCATCGTCCCGGATGGTTCAGTTGGCCGAACCTGGCTGGATTGCTCATCGGGGGTCCAGCCCTCGCCGCGCTCATGATCCAGATCACACGAGCGAAAAGCCGTCGAAATCGCTGGGCAACGGCTGCAGCGGCCGTGCTTGTGGGAAGCTTGGTAGCTTCCGGCTCGCTCGGTTGGTTGTTCACCCTTTCGGGAGGCGCCGGAGTCGCCGCCCTGCTGCTCCTGCTCCTGCCCGTCATCGCCCTTCCCACGGCTGTCGTCGGCGGACTCGGGTTGTTTGCGCTCGCTATCCTGCCCACACAACCGCATCCACCGGTCATGCAACCGTGGCTATTTCATTGGCTCAACGTCCTTTTTCATGCGGCCAACGGTGCCGTGCTGGTATGCGTGGTCCACGGCATTACACGACGTCGCGGGCTCGCTTGGCTGACGGGAACGATCTTTGTCACCAGTGCCGTGCTCACCGAAGCCGTCAGTGGAGTCGTGGGTATCGCCGATGTGATGGGAGGGCTGGGAGCGTCCCTTGCGCTGCTGTCTTTGCGTCTACCAATGTGGGCGATGCCGTTCACGGTGTTTGCGGCAGTCGTATTTGGCTTGTTCTCCAAAGAAAGCGCGTTGGTTTGCATTCCTCTCATCCCTTTTGCCGCTTTCGTTTTTGCTCCTCTGACTCATGAGCGACGCCCGTTGCGATGGCTTCGCGGCACGCTGGCTTTCACGGGTGCCGCGGGAGCGCTCGTGCTCTACGTTTATTTGCGCAAGCTCTGGTTTCCCGCACCCATGCCGGAAGAGTTGCGCACGCCTCTGCCCGAGACCGCCAACTTGCTCGAGCACGGAATGCATTGGTTTCGAGGATGGTTTCATCAGGCTCCTCTTCCCCGAGATCCCTTGAACAACCCGTTGGTCGATGCTCCCAACATCAAGTACCAGACCGCCGGTGCGTTGCGCGTATTCTTTCGAGGATTGGTGCAGGTCGTATTTCCCCGGCAACTCTCCGGCGATTATTCGGCGCCCCAGGAGCCCGTACCCCAACACCTTTTCGAAGTAGAAAATGTGCTCGGAGCCGCGGCTTTCGTCCTCATACCCATCATCGCCATCGCGCTAGCCATTCGCGCCTGGTGGATAGAACGCCGAGTCTTTCGACTTCTTTGCGGTTCAACGGGTCGCTCGCGCAAAGAACTCGACCCCAATCTCGCCCGACTCCGCCTGCCGATGCTCGGCATGCTCGGAGCGGTTGGCTTGATGTGGGTGGTGGTAGCCTATTTTCCGCATTCGAATATCCCCGTGCTTTTGCCAACGGTTCGCGCGGAGCGCTTCTGGTATTTTCCCGTCATTGGCTCCAGCCTGGCTCTCGCCGCGGGGTTCACGTGGCTGTACGAATCCACACGCCAACGGTGGCATGGCGCCCTTGCCGTGGGCATTTGCGCCGCTTTTTTGACCTTTCAAGCTGCCAGAGCACGAACCCACGCATTTCACTACGCCGACGATCTCGCCTTCTGGGACGCTACCCGAAAGGCTGTCCCCAGAAGCGCCAAGGCACACCTGAATTATTCGGTCATGTGGGGCGCAAGGGGCAGGCTCGACATCCGTTTGCATGCCAACAAGGAAGCACTCGCGCTCGCTCCCTCTTGGCCCATGGCCTATATCTACCTGGGCGATACCTTATGCCGTCTGCACCGGCCCGAAGAAGCGTGGCCTTATTACCAACAAGGTTTCGAAAAAGCGCCGGGGGACCCAAACCTGATCGCCCTATCCCTGCAGTGCCTCTGGGATGAAGTGGCGTTGGAGGACCACCGCGACGAACTTCTGACGATGTCCAAAAAACACCCGGGTTCGTGGCTCGAGTACCTCGTCAACGATATTTTCAACCACGGGGAAGAAAACAACGGGGTAGATCCGAAGTACCGTCCTCGTGGGTACAACGAAGGACCACGGGAATAGTAGGGTGTAATATTAATATCTAATTCGCATTCCTGGTTCCTAGTTCCTGGTTTTCAGATCCGTTTCGCTTGGCAATATAAATCCTTCACATAATTCCATTATTCGCAGTGATAAAAGGTATCCTTTCCCGATTTGGGTGCATCTGTCCCCGGTCCTTCCCTTTTCGGTTAGCTATGGCGGGGAGAGGGCCAGGTTGGGACACAGTTCGCAAAAACAAACCAAAACAAGTAGCTAAAATTAGAATTAAAATCATAACTAAAACTAGGAACTAGAAATAGGAATTGGGGGCCGCCCCAAGCTGGCTGTCCCCTTGCCTGGAAATCGCACCCTAATCCGACAACAAAGCCCACCCCGCATCGTCCGCGGCCAATCGGCCCGCGTGTTGTTCTTGCGAAGAGCCACCGGCCATCGCCTCGACCACGGCATTCATGGCGGCACTGCGCGCCATGAGCGTGCTGAGCCGGCTCGGGGCATCCATTCCTCCCACGCCGTAGGCTCGTACCGCCCTTGCCAATAGCTTCCGATATGCCGTTTCCGACAGACGCAACGCCAGGAGATCCAAGATAAGATGAGGAATTCCGAAGCCTTGCGCCATTGTCAACACCGCGTTGACGAGGTTCATCGCGATGGATTGGTTGGCGCAATGAAAAGGATGAAGCCGAACGAAGGTCTGATGAAAGGAAGCCAAGCCATCGGTCATCGCTTGCATGTTCCGATTGCTCGCGGCTTTGACCGCCCCCATCAGCTCCCCCGCAAGCTTATCCCAATGCCGGTCCACGATGGGTCGCGGAGGACAAAACCACGGACCGAAAGAATCATCTTTTTCCGACCGAGCCGTCACAACTCGCCCCCAATCAACCCCACCCGATGAAAATATCCGGCTTGGAGCCAGAGCTTCGGCATCATCCAACGAACGGTACAAAGCGTCGTGATAGGCCTGCCCACCGAGCAGCGATACGTTGACCCTCGGACCATCGAGAAAGATGGTTCTTTCCCCGCGTTCGAGAAGACGCGGCATATCCAGGTACAGCGCGCCGGGCGCCACGGTCTGATCAGCGATGGGGCTCGCAGGTTTGTAGAAGCTGTTCAGGTGCCGCCCCAACAACGCCAAGACATGCAACTCCCGCAACAGACGAAGGACATCCGCGGTGCTCGATAACGCTTCGAGATGCAAACGCGCATACGCACGAACGTCGATCATATTCTCCCAATAGGCTCGTTCTATCCCGTAAGGGACAGTGGGAAATCGTGTGATTTCGGTGCCGGAAAGATCGTTTTCGAGCTGGGCGATCGCGGCCGGCGCGAAGACCACCCACCCGAACGAGGCGCGGAGAAAGCTGGCAAAACAGCCGGGGGATACGCCCGAATCCCACCGTGCTTCGAGCAAGGTTCGCTGCCCATCGAAGGCGCGCAGGATCCGCTCCGCTTGCTGAACCGTCACACCATCCAACACGATTTCGTGAAACGGACGAGCGCTGATCAATACGGTGCGTTTGTTTTTGTGAGCCACCGACAAGCCCGGAAGAAGAGAAACGACGTCTTGTTTGCGAGGCTCGAAACGAACGCGCGTCTGGCTGAACAGATAATCGCGTGACGATGGGGTGCGTTGGGTCTTCAACCATTCCTGGTAGGCTTGTAGTTCGGGGCACGCCGCGAGAATTTGGGGGCATCGTTGTTGGAACGCGGTAAAAGCCATGTCGGGATGCTACTCTGGCGAGCCGAGGGGAGGTAGCCGGCGCGGAGGCGTATCCGTAATATTGTTTTCGTGGCTTCGTGAGGAGCAAGCGACCACAAAACCAAAATCTGCTGAATCTTCAGCGGGCTTTCAGTCGGGGCGAGTGGATTCGAATCACCGACTCGTTGACCCCCTGCGCAGGCTCAAGGAGTAAAGTTCTGCAAATTCAATGAGTTACAATGATGCTGCGGTCCCGCCACGGGGAAAACAGGTACTGTTCTGTACCCGGTTTGTAGCCGCTCTGCCGTCGCCTGTTCGACCCAACAGCACCACGGCGTGGACCGTCGCGAATGTGATCAAGCAGTCGTAGACGTCGTCGTGACGGTGAGGTAATGATTTGTGAATTCACACATGCAACTGCAACAGATCGCATATGCCCTTGTTCTCATGCTGGCGTTCGGCGCGTACTGGTGGTGGAGGAGCCGCGGTCGAGGCGGTCGCCAGACGGAGGTGTATCTCGGCCTGTCTCCGGGAGAGGAGCTGGAGACGTACGCAAGCGGTCGCCATCATCTCGACTTCGGTGTCGCCGATGTCGGAGCGGCCGCGCTAGGTATGGAGCGCGTCGGCAAGAACGTCACACTCGCCAAGACACGCCAAGGCAGCCTCATCCTGCGCACCGAGGGCGCGCCTCCGCTGCGCCTGCAGCCCGGCCAGCTCCGGGTACGCTGCATCAAGGAGAACGTCGAATCGCGGGCGGGTTTCGCCGGGACGGCCGAACCGGCCGACATCATCGAGCTGTCCGTGGAGGGTAACGGCGTACAACATCTCGTCTTCGCGCGCAGCGTGTGCAATGCGCTTGCTCAGTTGTCCGCTCGTTGAGGAGGGCGCTGCCGACGGTGGCCCGCGTTCTGTGCTCGAGGACCTCGACCCTCCAGCCGATCTACGTCCCGAACGCGCTGCAGGGTATAACAATGTGCGATAACGGCCCCCATGAAATGGGCAGTCCCGGCATCGGTAGCCGGGAACATCACGATGACGTAATCGGGTAACCCGGGACCGTTACCACCCCCACACCACCGGCTATGCCGTTCGGCAGACGGCGGTTCACGAATTGCTCACAAGGAGCTGATGTTCAGCCAGAAGGCTCACGAATCCCATGCCGGTTTTTGCGCATGTTTTCGCGTCGCAACACCTCCTGGATGAGCACTAGCGTCTCGTCACCGGGTTGTTCCTCCCGTGCCGTGCGTGCTTGACCCGCGAAGCCTCGGCTCTCGACGGTTCCGCCATCTGCTGCCCCGGGTCGTTCGGGAATTTCACCTTGTTGTCTGGGTCTTTTTCACGCATCGAACGTTTGGCTCCGGTTCGTCACTTCCTGTTCGGCCCGTTCACCGCGTTGTGGCGCGGCTACTTTGGCCTCTGCTGACTTCTGCACGCCATGCGCTGGCCTTACGGCTTCCCTTGCCCCTGCGGGCGGCTGAGTTCTGGCTCTATGTTCAACTTAATGAACATTTTCATAGATTTATGGATTGACCATCCCTGTAAAACCCTTGCTCGCACCGAGCCGCAAAGGCCGGCAAGCACCGAGTTATCGGACTACGAGATCAAGGCGGTGTGCGCGCTGAAGCGACGCTACGGTCGTGTGCGCGTCGCGGCTCGGAGCCTTACCATCGGGCAAGCCGTGACCCACATTGCCGAGATTGGTGGCTACACCGGCAAGTCATCTGGGGGACCGCCCGGAAGCACAACCATCGGCAGAGGGCTTGAACGAGTCCAACTCGTAGCAGAAGGAATGAAGCTAGCCGATGAAGCGCGTGTAACAAGCTGGAATAAAAGAGTAAATTTTTGTCGATCCCCACGTCATCACCAACCCCACGGGAGCCCCAAATCCAATACGAAAGGGTCCCCTGCAAGAGCTGTTGGAGACAAAGGGATCCATAAGAACGGGCCCCCCACGTGAGGTGGATGTTTGCAACAAGGAGAAT
>Ga0255343_1000096_pt1 | contig 147694 bp, 159 predicted proteins | sample wastewater_treat_4_FD_192413 | JGI IMG/M metagenome (GOLD analysis project Ga0255343, IMG submission 192413) | Wastewater microbial communities from Lulu Island WWTP, Vancouver, Canada - plant16 | ecosystem: Engineered > WWTP > Wastewater > Unclassified | place: Canada: Vancouver, British... | reverse complement strand
ATTAACTACTACAACCATACCCGAATTCACACTACTCTCAGGATGTCTCCATCCCAATTCAGGCAACAGTACCTTTTACGCCAAATTCAATTTCGCTAAGTGGTCCAACAAAAGGGGTACTTGACAATACCCAAATGGTATTGAACTTACACGAAAGGAGAATCCACGATGCAAAAAGAAAAAAGAATCAGGGTTGCTGTTTACTGTCGTGTGGCGACAGAGGCACAGTTAACAGCTGAAAGCTCAGAAAAAGAGCAGGCAGAACGGCTGCAGCAAGCCCTGAAAGAACAGGAGGTGCCGCCATGCCGCAGGTACAGGTTATCGAACCGGTAAATTCCATTTATCGATATGCACCGCCCAAGCTGCGTGTCTGCGCCTACGCCAGAGTCAGCAGCGACTCCGCCGATCAGCTGAATTCCTTTTCCGTGCAGATGGAGCATTACACTTCCCTGATTGCTAAAAATGATGAATGGGAGCTGGTGGACATTTATGCCGATGAGGGCATCACCGGAACCCGGTCGGACAAGCGGGAAGAATTCCAACGGATGCTTTCCGACTGCAGAAAGGGAAAAATCGACCGCATCCTTGTGAAATCCGTCTCCCGGTTTGCAAGGAACATTCATGACTGCCTCTCTACTGTCAGGGAGTTGAAAGCCCTCGGCGTAGAGGTGGAGTTTGAGGAAGATGGCCTCAAAACAGCAGATATGCACGATGAGATGATCATCGGAGCCTTCAGCTCCATCGCTCAGGAGGAATCCACCTCCATCTCCAACAATATGCGCTGGAGCTACGCCCGCAGGATGCAAAACGGAAATTTCACTTGTTGCTGCCCACCCTACGGATACGACCTTACAAACAACACACTGATTCCAAATCCCAAGGAAGCACCGGTGGTGCGAAGAATATTCGGAAGCTACCTATCCGGCAAGAGTATGGAGCAGATAGCCAATGAGCTGAACGCAGATAGCATCCCATGTAAGAACGGAGAGGTAAAATGGCTGTATACCGCTGTCAGCTATATTCTCAAAAGCGAGCGTTACATCGGTGATGCCTTGCTACAGAAATCCTACACCACCGACACCATGCCCTTTCAAACAAAGCGCAACAAGGGGGAGCGTGACCGCTATTACATCACCGGTTCCCATGAACCGATTATTAGTCGGTCGGAGTTTGAACAGGCACAGCAGCTGATGAAAGCCCGTAACTCCCTTTATCCAAACAAGGGGCGTGGCAGGCAGTACGCTTTCTCACAGAAAATCCGATGCGGCAAATGCGGTACGAATTTCTCCCGCAGGGTGACCAATGGAAAAACCTATTGGGTATGCCACAGGCACTTCCGCAGCAAGGAGCTTTGCGAAATCCGTCAAATCCGGGAAGATACCATCATGCAGGCATTTATCCGAATGTACAACAAGTTAAAACAGAACAACCGCTATATTCTCTCCTCTGCTTTAATTGAGATGATGGATCTCAAATCCAAAATCACTATGAGCGATGTGAAAATCGGAAGTATCAATAAGGAAATAGCGGAACTCACCAAGCAGAGTCTGGTACTCAATCGTCTCAGGACGAAAGGTTACACGGACTCTGCTGTTTTTATACAGAAAACCAATGAAATCAACCAGCAGCTCGACTTGCTAAAGCGAAACCGCCGCAGATTGCTGGAAAGCGATGCGGATGATCAGATGATTTCCGACTGTAAACTGCTGATTGACCTGATGGAACAGGGAGAGCCATACCTTACACGTTTTGACGAGATATTGTTTCAGAGCATCGTCAATCGGATTGTTGTCACCGAGCAGGACAGGCTGAAATTCTGCCTCATCGGTGGCTTTGAATTTACCGAGCAGTTGCCAAAGGAGGTGTTCGGGCGATGAAGAAAAACCGATACCTTCCGTTCGGCTATCATATCCAAAACGGTGCGCTGTGCATCCATGAAGCGGAAGCCACCGTGGTACGGCAGGTTTTTGAGGATTACCAAGCCGGAATGTCTTACCGGCGAATTTCCGAAAAACTCACTGCCGAGGCGATTCCCTATATGGAGAATCGCACCGACTGGAACAAGCACATGGTCAAGCGGATGCTGGAGAATTTCCGATACTGCGGCGACAATGGCTTCCCTCAGATTATCCCAGCCGAAACGTTCGAGGATGTAGCCGCCCTAATCGGGCAGAAAAGCCAAGGACAGCCTTTATCCAAGGAACTGGACAGCATCCGCAGTAAGGCGATTTGTGGGGCTTGTGGAGCCAAGTACAAAAGGGATGGCAGAAGCAAAAAATATGAAGCATGGTGCTGCTCCACCGAGGGGCGTATCACACCCAAGCGAATCACCGACCAAGCCCTGTTGGAGAGCGTAACGGCTATCCTGAATGCAATTATCAGCGAGCCGAGCCTGCTGGAGCTTCCCTCACCGCATCAGGAGAAATATTCCCTTGATGTTGTCCGGACAGAAAACCAAATCAACCGAGAGCTGGAAAAAAGCGAAGTAGACGGCGACTATGTCAAACTGCTGATATTCGGCTGCGCTGCCGCAAAATATGAAGCCTGCCCTGACAGGGAGCCGGAATACTTAACCCGCTGGTTGCTGGCGATATTCGAGCAACAGCAGCCGCTGGATGCCTTTTCAGTCAGGTTATTTGAGGACACCGTCAAGCAGGTGGTCATCGATTCGGACGGAAGCCTGTGGCTTCGAATGATAAACGGAAAGCTGATCGGAAGTCAGCCCGGAAAGGAGTAGATCGCTATGCAAGCACAGACCATAACACCCATACAGAAAAGGGTCGATGTGATCCCTGCCAATATTCTTTTAACCAAACCAAACGCCAGAAAGAAAAAGCTGCGTGTGGCGGCCTACTGCCGGGTCAGCACCGAGCAGGAGGAACAGCAGTCCAGCTATGCTGCGCAGATTGCTTATTATACCGAGAAAATCAGCAAAAATAAGGATTGGGAGCTTGCCGGTATTTTTGCCGATGAGGGCATCACCGGAACCAGCGCCAAGAAACGCACCGAGTTTCTCAAGCTTATGGCACTGTGCGAAAAGGGCAAAATCGACATGGTGCTGACCAAGTCCGTCTCCCGGTTTTCAAGGAATACGCTGGATGCCATCGGGTATATCCGGAAACTCAAGGCAAAGGGAATTCCCATTATTTTTGAAAAAGAGGGCATTAATACGATGGAGATGGCCAGCGAAATGGCACTGTGCTTTCTCAGCGGCTTTGCACAGGCTGAGAGCGAATCCATCAGCCGCAATGTGAAATGGGGCAAGCGCCAGAGTTTCAAAAACGGAAAGGTTCCCTTTCAATACTCCCGCCTGCTGGGTTATGAAAAAGGTGAGGACGGCCAGCCCAAGATTGTGCCGGAAGAAGCGGAAATCGTCAAGCGGATTTTCAGAAGCTATTATTCCGGTGCCAGCATCCGAAAAATAAAGGAATCGCTGGAGGCAGACAAAATCCTCTCGCCCACCGGCAAGGAGGAATGGTCACCGGGTGTTATTCAGTATATGCTCCGAAACGAGCGCTACATCGGCGATGCCTTGCTGCAGAAAACCTATGTGGTGGACTGCCTAACCAAGGAAACCCGAAAAAACAACGGTGAAATCCCGCAGTATTATGTAACCGGAAACCATGAGCCAATTATATCAAGGGATTTATTCAACTTGGTACAGGAGGAAATCGCCCGGAGAGCCGGGAAGCGAAAAGTAGCTAAGAAAGCCGTTAAGACAGAAAGAGGAAAATACAGCAGCAAGTACGCCTTGACCGAGCTTCTCTGCTGCAGTGACTGCGGAACCCAGTACCGCCGGGTTACTTGGGCGAGGAACGGCAAGAGAAAGGTGGTTTGGCGATGCATTAACCGCTTGGAATACGGCACGAAATACTGCAAGGAATCGCCTACCATAGAGGAAAGTCGCCTACACCAAGCCATTATCACTGCCTTGAACCGGCTGGATAGAGATAAGGTTGATGTAATCGAAACCCTCAAGGCCGGTCTGCAGCTTGCCATCGGTACGCAGGATGATGACAGCTTCAATGAAACCGCTGTTCAAAACCGTATCGCTGAGCTGCAGAGCGTGATGATGGATTTAGTGGAACTCAGCTCCAAGTCCACCGCCAGTGCGGATTACTTCGATGCCAAGTTTGAGGAAATTTCTACGGAGATAAAAGCACTGCAGGGGCAGCTTGGTGAACACCGTGAGCAGGCTATACTCTCACAAAATACGCAGGCTCGAATCCATGAGCTGCTTTACATGATGGAAAACATCGATCTCAGCCTGAAAGAATACCGGGAGGATGTGGTTAGGGGCATTATATCCAAGGTGGTGGTTTTATCCGTCGACCGCATCCGGATTACCTTTAAAGGAAATATGGAAATGGAACAGGATCTGCCGGGTGAATAGAGGGAGAAGCCGCCAGCGATTTCTGGCGGTTCACCTCTTGAACTGTGAACGCATAGCTGATATACTTATTTTTAGAAACATCGGCTCAGGTGTATCGTATTTTTGCCTTAAAGCCTTGATTTAAGCCCAAAACAGGGTGCATCTATTTTGTACTAATGACACAGAAAAAAGGCCGGCAAGGTTGATAAAGTTTTATCAAAATTGTCGGCCGGGTCGGTCGAGTATCAATAGAAAGAAAAATACCAGTAGTTGGCGGGGTTGGAAATCAATGCCATTTTTTTTGCTGACAAGCAAGAAAACCTGACCTTGATCCCAAAACTGTCGTCTTCGTATACAGAACAAGAGAATCTCAATTCCTGGCGATCAGGAGTGAGACAGATGATTGTCTTTACTTTTTCAGAGCCTTCCAAAGCCCGCTTGTCAGCTTCTGACATAGAAACAAAGGCTTTTTTGTGCCCCAAATAGGTGGCAGAAAAGGTTCTGGTGGGGAGATGGTCGGGTGAAGAAAACAGGGTTTTAATGGACTCTTTGACCTGATCGAATTTCATGGAAAATACCTCCTTGAGTTTGAACAGGAGCAGACCACGACGACTCTCGACGGTGGGCAGAAGACAAAACAGAACCATACTGACAGGGTTGAACATAATGAAGTAACGAAGAGCTCTTTTCATCAAAATCCCCTCTTTTCTATTGAATTTAATTTAAAAGTGCAATGACAGACTTGAATAAGTATAGCAAAATATTTGTTATAAATCAATATTATAGGTTTAATATCAGAAAAAAGCTTCCTAAACAAAGGTAAATCATTTATAATGGTCTGATGGCAATAAAATATGGACCCAATGATTTAATTCGGGATGAACATTTTTTGGTAACTCAAAGTGAAGTAAAACAAACCTCAAAAGGCGAGGCTTATTATCAGCTAGAGTTGGCCAACAAAGAGGGAAAGATTGAAGCTAAAATATGGAATAACAATATCCCCCACTGCAATGTTGAGGTGGGTAAGGTGATAGAGTTGAACGGAAAGACTCAGGAATATAAAGGGGTAATAAGTATAATTATTGATAGCTGTCAGATAGTGGATAGCGAGGAAACGTCAGGATATAAACCAATGATGAAAACGATGGTATTTGATATTGAAACGGCGGGAAAAAAATTCGATGATTTGGATGAAGTGGAGCAGGAATATTTATTAAATAACCTGGAAAAAAATGAGGAGGATAAGGAGGTGGCAAAAACCAAGACTGGATTGTATTCAATTTTTGGTCAGGTTTGCGCCATTGGGGCATTTAATCCTAACTCGGACAAGGGAATGGTTTTGGCCATAAGCAATAAAGAATTAAAACCGGAAAAGGAAAATTTTGTTTATAAAACTTTTGAAACCGAAAAAGAGCTGTTGGTTAATTTTTGGCAAATTGCGACGGATTATGAAGTATTTGTGACTTATAACGGCGATAATTTTGATTTTCCTTACCTAATTATCCGATCGGGAATAAACCGGGTGAAAGTTCCGTTTGAAGTAAACAGGTGGAAATCAGACCGGTTTATTGATCTACAAAATAAAATCAGACAAAATCACGGGTTTAAATTAGAAATGTTGTGCAAGGCTTTTGGAATTGAAAATCCAAAAGAAAAAGGGGTTCATGGCGATGATGTCGGCAGATTGTTTGAAGCAAAAGAGTTTCAAAAAATTGCCGATTATGTGGCGCGGGATGCAGCAGCAACCAGTCAATTATATCTGATTTGGAAAGAATTTATGAGTGGAGAAATATAAATTAAAAAACTAAATGACAAAAATAAACAAAAAAGATGAATATAGTTTGGAACTAGAAATTGTGACCAAGACTGAATACGACCGGCCGAAAAAAGTTGACCGAATGGTGCAAAGAAACCTAAAAAAGGTGATTATGAACAGGCTGGATGGGAAAATGGGTGAATGTTAGAGAAAGAAAAAAAGGCAGACAGACAAGATAATGACGTAAAGTCCAAAAATCCAAAATTTATTTTTGATGACTAATTTTTGGAGACAGGAGAGAACAAAAATCCCCACCAAACCGGTGATGACAAAAATCAAAAGATTAATTGGGGTAATTAAATTGGCAGAAAAAATATCTTTGAGGCTAAACAGAATGGCGCCAATAGAAACCGGAATAAATAAACCAAAAGAAAAATTAAAGGCGGCGGCAGGAGACAGTCCTAAAAGAAGGGCAGAAAAAATGGTGCCGCCGGACCGAGAAACTCCGGGAAGAATGGCAAGAGCTTGAAATATGCCAATAATAAAGGCCATGGGGTAGGTAATTTTTTTGTTGTCGGGCTTGATAAATTTGGTAGAAAAAACCATCAGCCCGGTAAAAAGAAAAAAGTAAGGAAGTAGTTTGGGGTTGGCAAATAAACTTTCTAACTGATCTTTGAAAAACAGACCAGTGATAGCGGCAGGAATAGAACCAACAATAATATATTTGAGATGATCAAAAAAATATTTAGTTTGATGACGGAAATAAAATAAAACTGATAAAAAAGTGGCAGCATGAAGAAAAACATCAAGGGCTAAAGAAGGAGTCAGGCGAAAAAAATGCTGGACTAGATTAAGATGACCGTCGGAAGAAATAGGTAAAAATTCGCTAACTGCCTGGGTTAATCCCAAAATGAGAGATTGAATAAAAGTCATAGGATATTATAAACAAAAACAGCAGCGATTTAGCGCTTGGGGGATTGTTTTTGACGTCGGGCTTTGCCACCGGTACCAACCATACGACGTTCCTTAACACGGGAATCAACTGTCAGAAGGCCACCGGCTCTAAGAACCGGTTTGAATGATTCGTCAATTTTGATTAAGGATCTGGCAATGGCCAAGCTGAGAGCCTGCACCTGTCCGGTTTTGCCCCCACCGATAATGGTGGCAGAAAAATGATATTTACCAGCGGTTTTGGTGATTTCAAAAGGTTTATCGTAAATTATTTTTTCGGTTTTGGTGGGAAAATACTTGCTAAGTTGAATACCGTTGACTAAACAATCACCTTTGCCGGAAAAAATTTTGACGGTAGCGACAGCACTTTTGCGGCGACCGATAGATCGAGTATAATTGGTTTTGGAAGTTTTTTTTGCCATATTATTTAGTTAATTTGTCAGCGTAAGGATGATTGCTGTCGGTAAAAATTTTTAAACGGGTCATTCTGCGATCGCGTAATTTATTTTTTGGCAGCATACCATAGACGCCGCTTTTGATGACCAGACGGGGATCTTTTTTGAGCATCTCGTTAAGAGTTAATTCTTTAAGACCACCCGGCCAATGAGTGTGCCGGCGATAAATTTTATCTTTTAGTTTGGAGCCGGTAACTCTAATGTCGGCGGCATTGATAGCCACGACATAATCACCGTCATCACGGTGATAGGAAAAAGTGGTTTTGTCTTTGCCCATAAGAATAGAAGCAATCTGGGTGCAGATTCGACCTAAGGTTTGGTTTGACAAGTCAATCAGATGCCAATTTCTATTGACTTGATTGCCTTTTAGAACACTGGTTTTCATGATTTAGTCTCCTGTTTAACTTTCTTTGATGGTTTAGCCTTGGTTACGGCCGGTTTTTTGGTGTCTTTTTTATCTTTGTTGACGACTTCTTTTTCAGGCTTGACGGCGAATTTAACGGGTTTAACAAAACTAAGCTTAACAATGAGAGCATCATCACCATATCTCCGACTAACCCGGCTGATTTGGGTAAAATTTTTGGTTTGGCCATCAAAAACCTGTTTGAAGGTTTGACAAACATTGTTGACCCAATTTCTGTCCTGAAGATGGCGGAACAATTCTCTTTTGGCAATCAGTTCGGGTTTGGTGATAATAGTATTGGACAGCGATTCGATGGTAGGAATGATTGATTTGGCCTTGGCTTCGGTGGTTTTGATAGACCCATGAATAAACATAGACCGGGTCAAAGACCGGAACAAAGCCTGACGTTCGTGGTGGTTTCTACCTAGTTTTTTACCAAAATTACGGTGTTTCATATTAACAAAAAGTTTAAATTATTTCCAAGTAAAGCCCCTTTCTTTTAGCCAGGAATCAATAATTTTGAGCGATTTTTCACCGACATTTTTGGCCTTGCTAACTTCGGAGCGGCCAGATTTAACTAAGGTATCGATAGTGCTGTAACCGGCTTTTTTGAGAGCATTGGTGACCCGAAGCGGCAATTCAATTTCTTCAACCGAAATATCGCTTCCTTGAGGTGAAAGAGAAGTATTGATGGTAATAATTTCTTCTTCAAAATCTTTAGGGTCGGCAATTTGCCCAAAAGCGTTGATAAGGTCTTTGGCGGCCATCTTTAGGGCATACAAAGCATCAACAGAACCATCAGTCCAAATTTCCATAGTTAATTTGTCATAATTAGACTTTTTACCCAAGCGGGTAGGTTCGACGGTATAGTTGCTTTTGAGAATGGGGGTAAAGGCGGCGTCAAGGATAATTTCACCAATAATATCGGTTTTTTGCTCTTTGGCCATAGTATAACCAACTCCCCTTTCGACGGTCATTTCGATTTTTAGACTGGATTTGGCATCAGATAGGGTGGCAATAACCTGATCAGGGTTGGCAACGCGGCAAAGATCGTTATCGGTGATATCGCCGGCAGTAACAACGCCCGGACCTTTTTTGTCGAGTTTAAGAACAATAGGTTCTTCCTTGGCATAATTAAACTTAATCTTTTTGAGGTTTAGGGAAATTTCAACCAAATCTTCTTTGACACCAGGGAGAGTGGTAAAAAGGTGGGTGGCACCGTCAACCCGGATTCGGGTGATGGCTGCACCGGGAATGGTAATCAACAACACCCGGCGCAAACTGTTGCCGAGAGTGTGACCAAAACCGCCAACCAATGGGCTAAGTTCAAACTTACCGTATTTTTCGGTAGATTTGATGGTTTTGATATTGAACTTATTAGTTTCAATCATGGAATTCTCCTTTTTATCTTGAATAATATTCAATTATTAAATTGATGTCGATGTCATTACCGATCTCATCTTTGAGTGGTTCGGAAATAACTTTGACAGTAAAATTTTTTTTGTTGAGATCAAGCCAGGATTTAGTTTTGAAGTCAGAATCATCAGCTGGAAGAGTGCCGATTTTGTCGACAATTTTTTTGTCAAGAGAAATGACGTCACCAACTTTGGTTTGATATGAAGGAATGTCCATAACCTGATCGTTGACTAAAATATGACCATGACCAATGATTTGTTTGGCGGAAGATCGGGATAAGCATAGACCGGAGAGATATAAAACATTGTCGAGACGTTTTTCTAAGAGGCTGAGCAAGTTGTCGCCGACCAACCCTTTAAGTTTTTTAGCTTTAAGATAATAGTTTTTGAATTGAACTTCTTGAACACCGTAGATACGCTTGGCTTTTTGTTTGGCCTTAAGCTGAATACCATAATCAGTGAGTTTACCGGATGATTTGGCGCCGTGCATACCTGGTTTGACAGCACCTCTTTTTTCGATGGGACACTTGGCAGAAAAACAACGAGTGCCTTTAAGATAAAGTTTGTCGCCAGCAGCTCGACATAATCGACATTTGGCATCTAACGTAATTCTTGACATAAGTTTTTTTTAAGCCCGTCGTTGTTTGGGCGGACGAGGACCATTATGAGGGATGGGGGTAATATCGGCAATTTTGTCGACATCAAAATCCCTCTTGGTGCGGAGATAACGAAGAGCAGCATCATGACCGACACCGGGACCTTTGAGATAAACTTCTAATTTTTTGATACCGTGTTTTTTGGCTTCTTCTAGAGCTTTTTCAATAGCAGTAGTGGCGGCAAACGGAGTGGATTTTCGAGAGCCTTTGAAACCACAGTTACCGGCTGAAGACCAAGTGAGAACCTTGCCCTTGGGATCAGTAACACTAACGATGGTGTTGTTGAAGGTAGATTGGACATAAAGACGACCTTCAGCAAAACTTTTGTAAGTTTTCTTTTTGTTAATAGTAGTTTTTGGAGTTGATTGATTGGTTTCTGCCATAAATGTTTATTTATTTGAACTGCTAGAGGCAGCTTTTTGCTGACTTTCGATTTTTGCCCAAGCTTCCTTGGTAAGAGAACCAACAGTTTTCTTTTTACCTTTGCGAGTGCGGGCATTGGTTTTGGTTCTTTGACCGCGAACAGGTAGATTGACAATGTGTCGAATGCCACGATAAGACTTGATAGCTTTGAGACGATCGATATTTTCCCTGATTTCTTTTTTGAGGTCACCTTCGATTTTGAAAGATTCTAAAGATTTCATCAAAGAGGCGACATCGTCGCGGGAAAGATCTTTAATTCGGGTGTTTAAGTCAATTTTTGACATCTGAGCCAATTTCTTGACATTGGTTCGACCGATACCATAAAAACGGGTTAAGCCGATTTCAGCTCGTTCGTGATCGGGAATTTCGACACCAAGGATTCTCATATATACAAATTAACCCTGTCTTTGGGTATGTTTTTTGGTAGAACATATAACACGTCGAATACCGCGGCGAATAACCACTTTGCAATTTCGACAACGACGTTTGATACTAGATTTTACTTTCATAAAAAGAGACTTGGATATTGTAACCTAAAATCGGCATAATATCAAAGAGTAAATTAAAATTAAATTCGATAAACAATCCGGCCCATTTGACCGTCGGGGCTAAGCACCAGCGAGACAGAATCGCCGGCGATAACCCGGATGCGGTTGAGACGAAGTTTGCCAGCCAAGTGAGCGATGATTTCGTTGCCAGCTTCCAGCTTGACTCGATAAAGAGAATTAGGAAGAACTTCGGTAACTTGACCTTTGACAGTTGGTTCTTTTGGCATTTTTAGTTAATTAATAATTTTATTCTGAACAAATTAGTTTTGGATTATTTAAATCCCAAATTTCAGTAACTGTAAGTAATACTGCGGCTTTGTGAGCATAACCTTTATTTTCTTCAAACTTATCCACCATTTCCTTGTATAAACCATCCTTAAAATATTCAACAGTACCTTTAAATTGATAACCTTCTTCCGACCCTTCATTCCAAACAGAAATTGAAGCATATTTATTTTCTGAAATATTTTTAATGGTTTTATTTAAATAATTATCAGTAAATAAAATTTGATTATCATTGATAACTTTATTCACTTGAACAACAATTAAATTAGGAATTGATTGTTTATTGGCAGTAGCAAAAGCAACCAGATTCCCTTCAAGTATTTTCTTTTGTTGTTCATTTATATAAACCATATCATTTTAGAGTGCTAACTTTTTGATCTATATCTTTAAAAATTGGTTCGATGGGACGATTGCCATCAACTTGAAGAACTAATCCCTTTGGGGTGAAATAGTCCATAATTAAACCATTGTTATCGTCGTAGAACTTTTGACGGGATGCCATGGCTTCGGGAGTGTTGTCGGTACGATCTTTGTCTTGAAATTCAGCCCCCATTTTGGCGCGACGAGCATTAATTTCTTCAAAAGTAACATCAAGATGAATAATAAGATCCAGAGGCTCGTTAACTTGGGTCAGATATTTTTCAATAAATTGACCTTGACCTAAACTTCGAGGAAAACCGTCGATAATAAAATTTTTGTTACCGATTTGATTGAGTTTGCCGGTTAAAAGCTTAAAAGTTAATTCTTCGGGAACTAAGGTACCGCTATCAACAAAAGATTTGGCTTCAAGACCTTCGGGAGTGCCAGCGGCCATTTCGTCACGAAGAATTTGACCCATGGAAAGGTGGGTTAAGTTGTATTTTTCGGCGATCAGTTTGGCTTGAGTAGATTTGCCACAACCGGAGGGACCGATAATAAAAAGATTGAGTGACATAAAATTTATTATTTAAAATTAAATCTGTTTTTTAACAATTAATAAGTTAATTTATCGTAATTGTAAGTTTGAACGACGTTTTCAATTTTTCGGGTTAATTCCAAAATAACGGAAACAACGATAAGAATACTGGTACCGCCGATGGTAAGAGTAGTAATGTTGGTTATTTTTTGAATAATTGACGGGGTAATGGCAATAATACCCAAAAAGACAGCTCCAATTAACAAAACTCGATTGATAAGATATTGAAGACGTTTTTCAGTAGATTGACCAGGACGGATGCCGGGGATAAAACCACCGGATTTACGCAATTCTTCAGCAATATCTTTTGGTTTAAAAACGACTGAAGTGTAGAAAAAAGTAAAACCGATAACTAAGAAAAAATAAATTATCATATAAACATAACCGTCGGTTCTAAAAAAATTTGACAGACCAGCGGCAAAACCGGCGACAGAAGGATTGTTGACTCTGGATAAAAATTGACCCAACATAGAGGGGATAGTAGCCAAGGACATAGCAAAAATGATGGGCATAACTCCAGCACTATTGACCTTGATAGGCAGATAGGTTGATTGACCTCTTTTGGCATAATTGATGGGAACCTTGAGAACCGCTTCTTCAACAAAAACAATGGCAGCAACCATAACTAAGGCCATGGCGATAAAAATAGTTAAATTAAGCCCATTTTGAGGGTTAGAAAGATCAGTAATAAAAATCGTTTGAACCAAAGAAACCGGCAAACGAGAAATAATCCCGGCAAAAATAAGCATGGAAACACCGTTACCAACCCCATATAAATTGATTAACTCTCCGAAGAAAATCATAATCATGGTGCCAGCCAACATACTGGCGATGACGGCGATGGTGGTAAGCAAATTAGAGGAAACAATAATATTTTGTGATCGAAGGATGGCATACATACCCAAACCGTTGATAATAGCAAAAGGAATGGTGGCAATACGAGTATAGAGATTGATTTTTGACTGACCGTACTCCCCTTCTTTTTGGAGTTCAGCCAGTTGAGGAATGACCAGAGCCAAAAGTTGAATCATCACCGAAGCACTGATATAAGGACTGAGACCAAGGGCGGTGATGGAAAAGTTGGCTAAAGTGCCGCCGGAAAATATGTCCAAAAGTGAGAGCAGTTGATTTTGATCAAAAAATTGACGCAACATGTCAGTATTGACACCAGGAACGGGAATATGGGCAATAAATCTGAAAGTAACTAAAATACCGAGGGTATAAAGTAATTTCTTTCGCAAAATTGGAGTTTTTAAACCTTCAAGATAAAGAGATAAGGTCTTAGTATACCGATTCATTACTCTATCTTACCACCAGCAGCAATAATTTTTTGAGAAGCAGATTGGGAAACTGTAACTCCTTTGAATTTGAGAGGTTTGGTAATATCGCCTGAGGATAAAATTTTGACAGAAGCATTTAATTTCTTAAAAGAGATTTTAGTTTTTTTAGTTAGAGAATTGAGGTCGACTAAATCACCTTTTTTAAACCATTTATCAATTTGGGCTAAATTAAAAGTGATGATATTTTTACGACTACTGAGACGGTTTTTACCTCGCATAAAAGGCAGTCTTTTGAGCCATGATTTTTTGATCTTGGTGCCATCAAAAGTAAGTTTGGTTTTACCTCGAGCTTTATCGCCTTTGGTGCCGCGACCGACAGTGTGACCGCCAAGTCCAGAACCGATACCGCGACCGCGACGGCGGGTCGGTTTACTAGTGATTTTGGTAAGTTGAGATAAAATTTCCATATTATTTTTGAAGAGAACTGAGGGCTTTGAGAGTTGCCCAAACATTAATTGACTTGTTTTTGGAACCGATAATTTTACTGACAACATCCTTGATGCCGGCAGATTCAACTACGGATCGAACTGGACCACCAGCAATAATACCACTTCCAGCCTTGCCGGGACGAAGCAAAACAACAGCACCTTTGAATTTAAGTTTAACTGATCCGGGAATAGTACCATCGACAATGGGAACAGTAATCAAAGACTTTTGAGCTCTTTTGATACCTTTTTGAATAGCATCAGCGACACTTTTGGCCTTACCCAAACCAACACCGACCCGGGATTTTTTGTCACCAGAAACAACCAAGGCGGTAAAATGAATTTGATTGCCACCTTTGGTTTTTTTGGAAACGCGTTTGATTTGAACAACCTTGTCAGTAAATTCACTGACCGGTTTCTCTAGTCGATCATTTTTTTGATTTGGTTTTTGATGGTTGGGTGTCATATTAAAATTTCAAACCTCCTGATCGGGCGCCGTCAGCCAGAGCTTTGACTCGGCCATGGTAGCGGTAGCTACCCCGATCAAATCTAACTTTAGTAATTTTTTTATCAAGAGCGAGTTTAGCCAAAGATTGACCAACAACAGTAGCTTTTTCCGATTTGGTACCTTTGAGATTTTTAACGGTTTTAGTGGAGGCAGAAACCAGAGTTTTGCCATGTTTATCGTCAATTATTTGAGCCCAAATATGCTGGTTACTACGAAAAACAGACAATCTGGGAATACCAAGATTTTGAGCTATCTTGTTTCTAACCCGATTTAATCTTCTAGTTTTTTTATTTTGTTCAATCATAATTAAGCTTTAGCTTTCTTACCAGCTTTTAACTTTATAAATTCATCAACATAGCGAATACCCTTGCCTTTGTAAGGTTCTGGGGGTCTGATTTTACGAATATTACTAGCAACTTGACCGACCACCATTCGATCGGCTCCGGAAACAGTAATTTTGGTTTCTTCTTGGACTTGAAAGGTAATACCTTCAGGAGCGGTAACTTCAACCGGGTGGATGAAGCCAACATTGATTTTAAGTTTATTACCATTAAGAGAAGCTTTGTAACCAGTGCCACGAATTTCCAAATCTTTTTGCCAATGATTTTGGACACCGTTGATCATATTGTTAAGATGTGATCTGGTGGCACCATGATTAGCTTTGGTTTTTTTGTCTTCAGTAAGACGACTAACAATCAATTGACCGTCTTTAACCTCGGCATTGATTTTGGGAGGCAAAACCAAAGACAAATTCCCTTTTGGTCCAGCAACAGTGACGACATTTTTGTCGACAGTAGCCGTAACTCCGCTGGGGATAGAAATTGGTTGTTTGCCAATGCGCGACATAGTAATTTATTGATTAGTAAACTTCAGCGATAATTTCGCCACCAAGTTTTTTGGTTTTAGCTTCCTTTTGGGACATAACCCCGGCGGAAGTGGAAATAATAATCAAAGATTGTGGAGTTTTTCCCCAAGGAAGGGACGAAACTTTTTCGTAAACTCGACAACCCGGTTTGGAAATGATTTTAATATCAGTTATTTTGGGCTGATTGCCGGTATAGCTCAGATCAAGAGAAAGACAAGGTTTAGTGTCGCTGGTAAGAGAGTAGTTGGTGATAAAACCATATCTTTTGAGAAGATCAGCGATACTAACACAAAAATTTGAAGCCGGGGCCGTCATACTTTTCTTACCGGCTCTGACGGCATTTTTTATTCTAATTAAAAAATCGATTGAGGTTGATTGCAACATATTTTTACCAGCTGGATTTTTTAACACCAGGAAGCATCCCTTGGTGAGCCAACTTGCGAAAGCAAAGACGGCAAATACCAAATAAACGAATATAACCGCGAGGACGACCGCAAATAGAACAGCGATTGCGATAGCGAACGCGGTATTTTAATTTTTTTGTTTCTCTAACTTTTTTTGCAGTTGTAGCCATAATTATTTTTGTAATTCAGAATCTGCGGATTTTTCGAAAGGAAAACCTAGAGCTGATAATAACATTTTTGCCTCCTCTTTGGAAGCGGCTTTGATATTCAGAGTTATTTGAACGGAACGGATTTTATTAACCTTATCAAGGTTAACTTCAGGAAATAGAGTCTGATCTTTGATAGTCAGATTGTAATTACCGGCACTATCAAAAGCAGTAGCGCTCATACCCTTGAAATCACGGAGACGAGGCAAAATAAGATTGAATAATTTTTCAACAAAATCATACATTCGACTTCCTCGAAGAGTAACTTTGAGAGCTAAAGGGTCGTTTTGACGAAGTTTAAAGGCAGAAACAGCTTTTTTGGCTTTGCAAAGTTGAGGTTTTTGACCTGTAATAGCGGTGATTTCTTCGATAGCGGCAGCCAAAGATTCTTGACTTTCGCGAGCTTCACTGACCCGATAATTAACCACCACTTTGGAAAGATGTGGCAAAGAAAAAATATTTCTTTTCTTACCGATTTTATTGATCAGATCTTGTTTGATAGTGGTGTTAATAATATCTTTGAGCATAATTATTTCTTTTTGGTGGGAGTAGTAGCGCCTTTGGCGGTACCAACAATAATTGACTGACATTTTTTACAAATGCGGTATTTTTCGCCGGATTTATCAATTTTGTAACCGACTCGAGTGACTTTTTTGCACTCAGGACAGATAAGAGCGACTTTGGAGATGTAAATAGGTCGTTCTTTTTCGACAATACTGCCAGGCTTGCCTTGAGTGGGTTTGACGTGTTTTTTGAAGATATTTAAGTCCTTGACAACCAGACTGGATTTTTTGGGAAAGCTTTTTATAACCAGACCTTCACGACCTTTGTCTTTGCCGATAAGAATTTTGACTTTGTCGCCTTTGAGTATTTTCATATTAGTAAACCTCCTGAGCCATAGAAGCGATTTTATTAAAACCTAAATCTTTAATTTCACGGGCGATGGGACCAAAGATACGGGTGCCTCGAGGATTGTTTTGGGAATCAATAACCACACCGGCATTGTCGCTAAAACGAATATAAGAACCGTCACTGCGACCAAATTCTTTTTTGGTGCGAACAATGACCATTTTAACTTTTTCTTTTTTCTTGACCATACCGTTGGGAATGGCATCCTTGACCACCGCCAAAACAATATCACCAATGGTAGCTTTTTTGTGAAAATGACCCTTGTAAACGTGAATCACTTGGACCCGTTTGGCGCCGCAGTTGTCAGCCGGTTTAATAATACTTCTAAGTTGAACCATATTAAATAGATTTTTTGATAATTTCTATAGTAGTGAACCTCTTGAGTTTACTGATGGGTTTGGTTTCGCGGACTTTGACAATATCACCGGTTTTGGCGGAGAGATTGTTGTCGGCATAAATATTTTTATGTTTGCGAATAATTTTTTTGTACATAGGGTGTCGGCGAGTGTATTCAAGGGAAACAACGATAGTATTGGCCATCTTGTCGGAGACAACATTGCCAATAAAAATCTTACCGGTATTTTTAGTTTTATTTTTCATTTTTAGTTTCCCCCAAAAGGGTTAAAATCAGAGCAATTTGTTTTTTGGTCTTTTTGAAAACAGAAGTATCGGACTGATTGCCAGTAGCCAACTTTGATTTCGACTCAATTAAACTTTTTTTAAGATCGATCAGATTTTTTTTGAGTTCTTCGGGACTCTTTTGTCTGTAGGCAATTTTATCAGTTTTTTTCATAAATTCCACTCCTATTTTTTGGTAACTATTTTGCAAACAACGGGTAATTTGGCGGCGGCCAGCTTGAGAACTCTCTTGGAATCTTCATCGTTAATGCCAGAGATTTCAAACATAATTCGACCAGGTTTGACAACAGCCACGTAACCTTTAACTTCACCTTTGCCGGCACCCATGGTACCGGTGCCTTTTTGAGTAAAAGGTTTGTCGGGAAAAATTCTAATCCAAATACGACCGCTTCTTTTAGTGGCGTTGGAAATGGCGCGACGAGCGGCTTCAATTTGGTTGGCAGTAATCCAACCACATTCCATACTTTTGAGACCATATTCACCGAAGGCAACTAGATTACCTTTGGCGGTGCCTCGCATTTTGCCGCGGAATTGTTTTCTGTATTTGGTTCGGCTAGGTTGTAACATAAAAAGTTTGTAAAGTTATAAAGTTATAATTTTTAAGTCAAACAAAGATAAACTTTAACTCCGATATATCCGGAACGAGTAAGTGATGGACATTCATAATAATCGATTCTGGATCTAATAGTGCTGAGAGGAATTTTACCTTCAGAAAATTTTTCCCGACGACCGATTTCAGCGCCGTTAATACGACCGGAAAGAACAACTTTGACACCTTTGGCGCCTGCGGACATTGATTTTTCAATGGCGGACAAAACTACCCGACGATACGGCATTCTTTTGGTAAGTTGGTAAGCAATTTTTTCGGCAACTAATTTGGCGGAAAGATCAGCATGCTTAAACTCTTCCACCTGAATTTCGACGGATTGTTTACCGGCGTCTTTGCTGAGTAATTTTTGAATTTCTTTTTTGAGAGTTTCCAATTCTTTGCCGCCGCGACCGATAACCAAACCGGGACGAGCCACAATAATAGTAATTTTTAATTTTTTAACAGATCTTTCAATTTTAATACCAACAATGCCGGCAGAATAAATTCTCTTTTGCAAAAAGTCACGAATTTTCTTGTCCTCGAGAAGAAAAAGAGAATATTTTTTGGAATTGGCGAACCAACTAGATTGCCACTCAGGACTGTTCTTGACAGCCTCAAGTCTAAAACCGATAGGATTAACTTTTTGACCCATAATTACTTTTGGACTCCTTTAACAATAATGACGAGCCGACTATGACGTCTTTGGATAAGACCACGTTGGAAACGAGATCCATGGGATTTATCCATCCGTTTGATTTTTAAGGCTTCGTCGGCTTTTATAGTATCAAATTTTAATGAATTTGTATCTAAGTTAAAATTATTTTTGGCGTCAGCAATGATATTTTTAAGCGCTTTAACCATAATTCGGGCTGATTTGGTGTTGACAAATTTAAGACGGTTAAGAGCCTCGACCGGGGAGAATTTTCTAACTTCATCAACCAATAAACGTAATTTTCTTGGAGAAATTTGAATATTTTTGTTGACGTATTTGGCAGTTTTGAAAACTGGTTGAGAGACCGGTGTTTGGATCGGTTTATCAGCCTTAACAACCGGAGTCTTTTTGACAACTTTTTTATCAGTTTTAGAAACAGTTTTTTTAGTAATCTTTGGCATAGGAGTTTAGGTTTTTTCAATAACTCTTTTAACAACCCGACCATGACCTTTGAAGGTTCTGGTGGGGGCAAATTCGCCAAGTTTATGACCAACCATATCTTCGGTAACATAAACACTGATAAATTTTCTACCGTTGTGAACATCGAAGGTACGACCAACAAATTCCGGAGAAATAGAACTCATACGAGCATAGGTTTTAATAACCTGATTGCCACCCTTTTTGATTTTGTCTAAAATATTTTGGTCGATATATGGACCTTTTTTTGAGCTTCTGGACATAATTAATTATAAAATTGTTATTTCTTTCTCCGTTGAACGATTAATTTATTAGAAGCCTTTTTGAGTTTGCGAGTCTTTTTGAAAGCAGGTCGACCCCATTTGGTTTTGGGATGCATACCAATAGAACTGCGACCTTCACCACCTCCGTGGGGATGGGACTTAGGATTTTGAGCCACACCTCTAACACCCGGGCGGATGCCGCGATGGCGGGATTGACCGGCTTTAGTTAGCTTTTGATTGGAATGATCAGTATTGCTAACCTGGCCAATAGTGGCTCGACAATCAGCGTGAAAAATTCTGATTTCGCCTGAAGGCAGTTTGATAGTAGCTTTATCACCATCAATACTTTGAATGAAAGCGGCAGATCCGGCAGTTTTAACTATTTGAGCCGGTTTGCCCACTTGAAAACTAATGGCGTGAATAGGGACACCAATAGGGATATTTTTTAGAGGCAGACAATTGCCGTCTTTAATAGGGGCTTGAACGGCAGAAACAACAGTATCACCGACTTTAAGATTAGTAGTTGATAAAATGTAAGACTTGGCGCCGTTTTCGTAAACCAAAAGAGCAATGTCGGCAGTGCGGTTGGGATCGTATTCAATAGAAACGACTTTGGCTTGAGTATCAAGTCGATTGCGATTCCATTCAATTTGACGAAGAAAACGTTTGTGCTGACCGCCTTGATGGCGGACAGAAATGTGACCTTGAGAATCACGACCACTGCATTTCTTTTTAATAGTTAATAAAGGTTTATGAGTCATATTATTTGGTATTTAGTTTAAGTAATTCGATTTTGGTGCCCTTAGGGACAGAGATAATGGCTTTTTTGCGATCAGATTTTTTGATATAAGCTCGTGTTTGCCAATTAGTTTTGGTTTTACCTTTGAGAGTGACAGTATTGATAGACAAAGGGGTGATATTAAAAACCGATTTAAAAGCAACTTCAATTTGGGTCTTGGTGGCGCTAGGACTAACCCAAAAGGCATACTTATCTTGTGTCTGTTGAGCAGACAGAGCCTTTTCGGTGACAATTGGTTTTAAATCAATAATTTTATAATTCATAGTTATTTAAATTGCTTGATAGCCTTCTGGCTAAAAATCAAATAATTCTGTTTTGATAGGTCATAAACATTAAGAGATTTGAGGGAAATTAAGGAAATATCTTTGATATTACCAAAAGCTCTTTTGACAGGAGTCAAAGTGTTGGTAGTAATAATCCCTATTTTACGACTTTTTGATAATACTTTATCTTTGGATTTAAGTCCAGTTATCAATTTGACACCAGATTTGGTTTTGGGGTCAAGTTTGGAGAAGTTATCAATGACCAAAATTTTTTTACTGGCGGCAAATTTGGAAAGAAGGGTATATAAAGCCTTCTTTTTCATATTTTTGCTAATTTTTAGAGAGTAGTTTTGTTGACCGTCGGGGCCCATAGCAATGCCGCCGCCAATAAAAATGGGAGCGGTACGGTTACCGTGACGAGCGTTACCAGTGCCTTTTTGAGACCAAACCTTTTTTCGAGTGCCGGCAACTTCGGAACGGGTTTTGGTTTTAGCAAAAGAAGAGCGACGATTGGTAAGAGTAACCCTGATAGCCTGAGCAATGAGACTATCGGGAGCTTTGACTTCAAAAATATTTTTAGGCAAAGCAATTTCGCCGATTTTTTCTGATTTTAAATTGTAAAGTTGAGATTTCATAAATTAATTGGTCTTGTTGATAATTACCCAAGAATTGAAGCTTCCGGGAACGGGACCTTTGATTAAAACTTCTTTGGTTTCGGGATTGATGGAAAAAACCTGCAGGTTAGTAACAGTAACGGTTTTATTGCCCATATGTCCGGGCATTTTTTTACCTTTGACAACTTTGCCGGGTGTTTGAGCGCCGATGGATCCGGGACGACGGACACGATCGGAAGAACCAAGAATGGGTTGTTTTTTGAAACCATGGCGTTTGATTACACCGGCAAAGCCACGACCTTTGGAAGTGCCGGTAACATCAACCACGTCTCCTTGATTAAAAACCGACTCAAAGGTGATATCGGCACCAATTTCCGGGACTTGGTCAGAGGTTAATTTAAATTCTTTGAAAAATTGAGGTTTAATATCTAGTTTAAGTTTAGACAACTTGGTGCCAGTGGCTTGATCTAAATGTTTTTTGGAACCGTAGGCAACTTGAACAGCCTGATAGCCATCTTTATCGATAGTTTTTACTTGAGTCACTTTAAGCGGCAGAGCCAAACACTTGGTGACCGCAATTCGGCGGCCATCTTCGGTGTAAGTACTGGTCATATGACCTTTTTTGACTAAAAATCCTGAAATCATAGTTACATCTTAACTTCTACTTCCACTCCTGAGGGTAAATCCAAGTGTTGGAGACTATCGACAGTACGAAGACTGGTATTGGAAATATCAATCAGACGCTTGTGAGTTCGGAGTTCGAAATGTTCACGAGCATCCTTGTCGGTATGAGGACTGGTTAAAACAGTAATTGTCTTGTGTTCAGTAGGTAAAGGAATCGGTCCTTCAACCTTGGCTCCAGCGGTAACCGCCGCCTCAACAATCTTGAGAGCCGCCTCATCGATAATACGATGATCGAACGACTTCAATCTGATGCGGATGCGGTTACCTTTGGGCATATTTATTTTTTAATGATTTTAGTAATCGCGCCGGCGCCGACAGTTAAACCACCTTCACGAATAGCAAACCTCTGACCTTCTTCCATAGCAATAGGTTTGATTAATTTAATATTAACTTTGGCGTTATCACCGGGCATAATCATTTCAGTGCCTTCTGCCAAGCTAATATCTCCAGTAACATCGGTAGTACCGACGAAGACTTGAGGTCGATAACCGGTAAAGATAGGAGTATGGCGACCGCCTTCTTCTTTTTTGAGCAAAAGAACTTCAGCTTCAAATTCGGTATGAGGAGTGATGGTGCCTGGTTTAGCTAAAACCTGACCTCTTTCGATATCATCTTTTTCAACACCGCGAAGCAAAATGCCGACATTGTCACCAGCTTGACCTTGGTCGAGTTGTTTGTGAAACATCTCAACTCCGGTAACCACAGCCTTGCGAGTATCACGAAGACCGACGATTTCAACTTCGTCGTTGACTTTAACAATACCGCGATTAATTCTACCAGTAGCAACGGTACCACGACCTTTGATAGAGAAGACATCTTCAATTTCCATTAAAAATGGTTTATCAAGTTCACGAACAGGCTCAGGGATATAAGTATCGAGAGCTTCCATTAATTTTTTAATAGATTCAACGCCATCAGCTTCATCGTTGAGGGCTTTAAGAGCGGAACCACGGATAATAGGAATTTCGTCACCAGGATATTCATATTTGGTTAACAAATCACGGATTTCCATTTCGACTAAATCCAAAAACTCGGGATCTTCAACTAAATCAACTTTGTTAAGATAAACAACCAATTTAGGGACGTTGACCTGTTTGGCTAACAAAACGTGTTCCCGAGTTTGAGGCATGGGCCCATCGGGTGCAGATACTACTAAGATAGCACCATCCATTTGAGCGGCACCAGTAATCATGTTTTTGACATAATCAGCGTGACCGGGACAATCGATGTGAGCATAATGTCTCTTGTCGGTTTCGTATTCGATGTGAGAGATAGCAATAGTAACGATTTTGGAAGCATCACGCACAGTACCGCCCTTGGCGATATCAGCGTATGATTTGGCACTTCCTTGAATTTTGGAAATAGCAGCAGTTAAAGTGGTTTTACCATGATCGACGTGACCGATAGTACCAACATTAACGTGCGGCTTGGTCCTTTGAAAAGTGTCTGCCATTTTTTCTCCTTTTTTAATTTATTGTCTTGTTTAAGACTAATTTCTAATTAATAATATTTTAAGATAAAACGTCTTAGAATTGTATCAGCTAGTTGTTAGCTTTGCAATATATTTGTGCGTTTACTTTGATTCAGAATTGGTTTTACTGGTCAATTGTTCTTGGATATCTCGAGGAACCGGATCATAATGACTGGGTTCCATATAAAATGATCCTCTACCTTGGGTTAAACTTCTAATGACAGTAGCATAACCACGAACTGCCTCCAAAGGAACAGCGGCGTTGATAGTGGTGAAATTGCCGGATTCGGTAGTACCGTTAATCTGACCACGGCGAGAAGATAAATCACCGATAACTGCACCTAAGAATTCTGAAGGAGTATTGACTTCAAATTTCATAATCGGCTCCAAAACCAAAGGTTTGGCGGCAATAAAGGCATCCTTAATAGCGTAAGATCCGGCTAATTTGAAAGCCATTTCTGAAGAGTCAACTTCGTGATAGGTACCGTCGTAAACGGTAACTTTGATATCAGTACAAGGATAGCCAGCAATAATACCTTTTTGAAGGGTTTCTTTGACACCTTTTTCAATGGCAGGAATAAAGTTGGCTGGAATAGCGCCGCCTTTGACGGCGTTAACAAATTCGTAACCTTCACCGCGATTTTTGGGTTCAACCTTGATTTTACAGTGACCATATTGACCATGACCACCGGATTGGTGAATATATTTACCTTCACCGTCAGCGTTGGCAGAAATAGTTTCCCGATAGGCTACCTGAGGAGCCCCGGTTTTGACACCGACACCAAATTCACGCTTGAGACGATCAACAACAATCTCCAGATAAAGTTCACCCATACCACCAATGATGGTTTGACCGGTTTCATGGTTGTAGCTGACTTTGAAAGTCGGATCTTCAATAGCCAAACGATTGAGAGCGGCGCCCATTTTTTCCTGATCATCGGCAGTCATTGGTTCAATTGAAAGGGAAATAACTGGTTCAGAAAATTGAATCGGCGAGAGAGAAATGATGTTATTGGAATCACACAAAGTATCACCAGTGGTGGATTCTTTGAGACCAATACAAGCCACAATTTCGCCAGCAAAACCTTCCTCGATACCCTCTCTTTTGTCAGCATGCATCAAAAGTAAGCGACCAATCCGTTCGTTTTTGCCTTTGGTAGTATTGTAGACTTCAGAACCGGCTTTAAGAATACCGGAATAAATCCTGACATAAGATAAAGTACCAACGTGAGGGTCTGACTGAACTTTGAAGAGAAGAGCAGAAAGAGGGTCGGTTTTGACAGGGTGACGAGTTAAAACTTCATTGTTTTCCGGATTGAAACCTTCAACAGGCGGTAAATCAAGTGGTGAGGGCAGGTAATCAATAATGCCATCGAGGATAGGATGGATGCCCTTATTACGCCAAGCAGCGCCACAATAAATAGGAAAAAGACGACGGCTGATAGTGGCTTTTCGAAGAGCGGCTTTGAGTTCGGGAACAGAGATTTCTTCGTCGTTGAGGAATTTTTCCATAAGAGTCTCATCTTCACCGGCAATTTGTTCGACCATTTTAGCTCGAGCAGTGGCAACAGCATCTTTGTATTCGTCAGTAACATCTTTGGTAGTAAACTCCATACCTTGTTCATCTTTGTCGTAGATAATCATTTTTTGATCCATAAGATCGATAACGCCAATAAAACCGTGTTCTTGACCAACAGGAATAACTACCGGCACGACTGGGGCGCGAAGTTTATCTTGAATACTTTTGAGGGTGTTTTCAAATGAAGCACCGATTTTGTCCATTTTATTGACAAAAGCAATGCGTGGGACACCATATTTGTCAGCTTGGCGCCAGACGGTTTCAGATTGAGCTTGAACCCCGGCATTACCATCAAAAATCATAATGGCACCGTCAAGCACCCGCAGAGAACGTTCGACTTCAGCAGTAAAGTCAACGTGTCCGGGGGTATCAATAACATTGAGACGAAAATCTTTCCAAAAGGTAGTAACACAGGCAGATTGAATAGTAATCCCCCGTTCTCTTTCTTGAGCCATAGAATCGGTGGTGGTAGTGCCATCGTCAACAGAACCGATTTTATGAATATTACCGGTATAAAATAAAAGACGTTCGGTGGTGGTGGTTTTACCGCCGTCAATGTGGGCAATAATGCCAATATTGCGGACTTTTTCCATCGGAACGTCGCGATTTTTGGTTAATTTAATTTGTTCAGCCATAAATTAGATTGTAGGTACTTCTTTAATAAAAATATAAAACTGCTACCATTAAAGTCACGGTAGCAGCGACTGTTTCTATGATACCATAAGAATAAATGAATATAAAAGAGAAAAAAATAGCAATTGTGGGTGGAGGTATGGGCGGGCTAACCTTGGGATATTTGTTGGCAAAAAAAGGCAATAAGGTAACTATTTTGGAAAAAGAGAAAAATTTGGGCGGACTAATGGCAGGATTTAAAATGAACGGAGTAAATTTGGAACAAACTTATCATCATTTTTTTAAAACCGATAAGGATTTGATTAAATTGATTAAAGAAATTGGTTTAATTAGAGATATTAGCTGGTATAAAAGTTCGGTGGGATTGTATTGGAATAAAAAAATGTATCCATTTGTGACGGCAATGGATTTGCTTAGATTTAAACCTTTGGGTTTGATGGATAAGCTAAAAATGGGAATGGTGGCAATATGGCTTAAGCTTGATAAAAATTGGCAAAAATACGAAACAATAACTGCGGATAAGTGGATGAGAAAAATGGTAGGTAAAAGAGCTTATAAAGTAATCTGGCAACCACTATTGCAGGGTAAATTTCATGATTTTTATAAAAAAGTGTCAATGGCTTGGTTGTGGGCCAGAATTCATACCAGAGGTAATTCAACCAATAAAAAAGGAGAAGAGGTGTTGGGGTATATTGATGGCGGTTTTGAAAAAATTATAGAAAAATTGGCCAAGTTGATTAAAAAGAACGGTGGAAAAATAAAATTGAAGACTGAAATTAAAAATTTAGTATTTTTAGAAAAAGAATATGATGTGATTGTTGACACTCGACCAGCCAAAGGAATTGATTATTTGGGAGCAATCGATGTAGTGTTTGAAAGCAAGCAGAATTTAAGCCAATATTATTGGCATAATATAAATGATGTCAATTCCCCGTTTGTGGCAGTAGTTCAACAGACTAACTTGATTGACAAAAAGAATTATGGAAACAAGGAAATTTATTATTTAGGTTCATATTTACCACAAGATCATGAATTTTTTGGTAAAAGCGATAAAGAAATAATCAAGGTTTGGTTTGATTATCTGAAAAAAATATTCCCGGAATTTGACAAAAAAATGGTAGGTAAAATGTTTATATTCCGATTTAAATATGCTCAACATATTGTGACGACAAGTTATGCTAAAAAAATCCCGCCAATAAAAATTTCGGACAAAATTTATCAAATGAATTTTGCTCAGATTTACCCTGAAGACAGAGGAATTAATTACGCAGTAAAAGAAGCTCAAAAGATAGCTAAGATAATAGCTGAGTCTTAATTTCGGCAAGGCCTTCGGTCAGAGTTTTAAAATCAATACCCAAGTTGACAACTTTTTGATTGGAAGTGATCAGGGTTTGTTGCCAGGGACGGCTGCCGGCAGATTGAGAATTGATGTAATCTTGCAAACTTGAAGGTTGAACTAGTTTAAGGTCGTAACCGAAAGTTTGAGCAACCAATCGAGACATATCGTAGGGAGAGTGAGAAGATGAACCGACCAGGTGATAGATACCGGTATATTTTTTGTCTAAAAATTGATCTAGAGCAAGGGCAATATCGTCGATAAAAGTATAGGTGCAAATTTGATCGGCAAACATTTTAACAACGTCGCCTGATTGAAGTTTGTTTAAAACTTTGTGAATAATATCTGGTTTTTGATCAAATTTAGCTCGATAAGGATAAGTAATTCGAGTCACAGCCGAGGGGTGGCGAGAGTTTAAAACTACCTGTTCGCCGATATATTTGGTTTCACCGTACCACTCAATCGGATGTGGAGTATCTGTTTCAACATAAGGAGTGGTTTTGGTACCATCAAAAACGAAGTCAGTAGAAATATAGATAAAGTATTGATGATTTTTTTTGGCCAGATTAAGGACATTTTCGGTGCCGACAACATTGAGCTGATAACAAAGACCAGATTTATCCCCTCTTTGCTCCCAAGCAGCATTGGTGTCGGTAAAGGCGGCTAAATGAATTACGGCAGTAGCATCCTGATGACTACCAAAAGCCTGGGATAAACTGTCTTTGTTTAAGATATTAATGCCCTTGTCTAAGGAAAAATCAACAAACTCAAATTTATCGCCGAGAAGTTCGACAATTCGAGAACCAACCAAACCGGAGAGACCGGTACCGATAATTTTAGTTTTCAAGTTATAAAGTTTATAAAGTTATAAGGTAGGCTTAAGTTCTTTTAAGGTGGGCCAAAGTTTGTCTTTGTCAGACAAAATTAAATTATCCAACTGAGGCCAATTGATGTTGAGATCCGGATCATTCCAAAGCAGACCAGCTTCGGATTCTTTATGATAAAAGTTGGAACATTTATACTGAAAATCGGCAACATCAGACAGAACCAAAAAGCCGTGAGCAAAACCTTTGGGAATAAAAAACATAGTTTTGTTGGTTTCGGATAAAACAACCGACTCATATTGACCGAAAGTGGCTGAACCAGGGCGAAGATCAACAGCAACATCAAAAACTTCGCCACGAGGACAACGAATTAATTTATCTTGAGTAAAAGGTGGTTTTTGAAAATGAAGACCACGAAGAACACCTTTGGTGGATTGAGAATGATTGTCTTGAACAAAATTAACATCGATACCGTTTTGAGTAAAAACTTGCTGATTGTAACTTTCCATAAAAAATCCCCTATCATCAGTAAAAACATCAGGCTCAACAATTACAAGTCCAGCAATTTTGGTTTGAATAAATTTGGGCATTATTTTTTGACTTGGTTTAATTTGAGATAAAACTCTTCGGCTTCTTTTTTGGTTTCCTGCCACCAAGATTCATTTTGGGTATACCAATCAATGGTTTGTTTAAGTCCTGATTCCAAATCGTATTGAGGTTGCCAGCCAAGTTCTTTGTTTATTTTGTCCCAGTTGACAGCATAATTGTCGTGTGCCGGTCGATCGGCGACAAATTCCAACGAATTTTCATCTTTATTCATAAGCTTAAGTATTAGTTTAACTAATTCCATATTGGAGGTGCCTTTTTTAAGACCACCAACACAATAAGTTTCGCCGATTTTACCTTTGAGGAGGATCAACTCGATAGCCCGACAATGATCCTCAACATGAAGCCAATCTCGGAAATTTAAGCCCTGACCGTAAACTTTAATTTTGTTACCGGAAAGGAGATTGGTAATACTGCGAGGAATCATCTTTTCGGGATGTTGGTAAGGACCATAGTTATTAGAACAATTACTGATGGTAACTGGCAATCCAAAAGTCTTGAAAAAAGACCGAACTAAGTGATCGGAAGCAGCTTTGGAAGCGGAATAGGGACTGGAGGGGTCGTAGTGAGTATTTTCGTTAAATTGAGATTTGGAATCAAGAGCGATGCTACCAAAGACTTCGTCTGTAGAAATGTGATGAAATCTTTTGACTCCATATTTAGCGGCGAGACTAAGAAGAGTGTAAGTGCCTAAAACATTGGTTTTGACAAACAATGAAGGATCGTCAATAGAACGATCAACATGTGATTCAGCGGCGAAATGAACAACAGTGTCAATGCCTTGTGAAAAAATTTTATCAACCAATTGGTTATCGACAATATCGCCACGAACGAAGCTATAATTGATGTTTGATTCGATATCGATTGTGCTTTTAAAATTGGCGGCGTAGGTAACCTTGTCTAAATTGACAATTTTATCCTCTGGGTGATGAGTAAGCCAATAACGAATAAAATTAGAACCAATAAAACCTAAACCACCTGTAATTAAAAGTTTCATAGTGGTTATAGTCTATCGCATTTGGGGGTAGGGTTTCAAGTTTGACAGTTTTAAAAACTAAAACACATGGTTAGTTTGGGGAAAAATTGTAATCTAAGAAGGTGGAGTGAAATATAGTTGTATGATTATTTTTTAGAGGTGATATAATATTGACTTTTTCTATATTATAGGGTATAATATGGGTGAATTATTGAAAATAAATTAGAAGCTGATTTATAGACAATAATTTGGCACTTTAAAATTAGACCAAAATTGATGAATGGGAATTTGGTTAGATAGGTACTATGCAGCCAGATTCCCGTTCATCAAAAAGATGGAACTGGGAGAAAGAAGGTTAAAATATGAAACTAGGTATGGTTCCGGAAGGAAAAAGTTTAGGTTGGAATTTTACTGATTTTGCCGGTAAGGCGACAATCAGTACAGACGACGGCAAGCGGATTTCTGGAAAGATTGTCTCTATCGACGAAACTAGGTATGCCAAGTTGTCGTCAAGGTTCGGTCAACTGACCATGGGATACAATGGTGTCTATGGGCAGTGGGCTTTCGAAGAAAGCGGCGGCGCTGTAATGGTGCCTTACGCTGTTTCTCCCGGAGGAGAACTATTCCTGGCTGGCGGCTATGAAAAGCGCCTACTGGTGGATGATGGAACTCTGATGTTCACACCGCCGGGTGGATTTGGACTTAACAAAGAGACTCCAGAAAATACTGCCAAACGTGAAACTTTGGAAGAAACTGGAGTTCGTATCAACAACTTGACTGAGGTCGGAGGATTCACTTCGAATCGAGCTTTCTGGATTAAACAACCGGAAGGCAACTGGCCGGTGACAATCTTTGCCTGCAAGGTAGAGTGGTTTGCCTTGGCAGAGAAAGACGGTCAACTATACTTACCTGCCACAGAGGGCGCGATTGCTGAATTGGATAAGCTGTCAAAGCTTGTATTCCTGCCGGCGATTGATGCCATCGGCAACACTTGTGACGGCATTGCCATTGCGGCATTTGCCAAAACATTGGTAGCGTTCCAATATGGAATAATTTTTTAAAAACCGTTTTATTTCTTTATTTCTATAGTTTTCTTTTTTATCTTTTTTTAACTTGGTCTAAGTTTTACCCGGTAGTGGTATTCTGCAAACAATTGCAAATACAACAAAACACTACCGGGATTTTTTTGGTTAAAAACCCCGCTGAAGCGGGGAAAATAATTATTTGTTTTTGATTAAATTATTCAACCAAAGTAGGAGTGACGGCAGTGGAAGTTGGGGTGGCGGTTTTGGTGGGAGTGATAGTGACAGCACTGGTTTTCATACCGGAAATATCGGTGCCGATAGTGAAAACAGCGTCATAAGCAGAGGTGGTTTTGAGATCTTGAGTATAGGCGGCGGGAAAGTCTTGATCTAAAATTGATTCAAAATAAGCTGAAGTGGTGGCTGATTTGGTTTGAACAGTATTGGTGGTAGCGGAAGTAGCGGCATTACCAACAGCGACATTTTCAAAACCTAAAGAAACCAATTTAGCCTTGAGAGTAGCAGCCTGACCGTTGATATCGGTAGCGTTTAAAATTTGGATTTTGATATCTTTACTAATCTCCGCGATAGTTGGAGTCGGTTCGGGGGTGACAGTTTCAATAATGGTGGTAGGGACAATATCAGAATCAATTTGACTGCCATCGATAATTTCTTTCGACTTGTTTTTGCTCATAATAAAGTAGACAACAAAAGAGACGATGACAAAAGAAAAGATAATAACAGCAATAATGGGAATGAGATTTTTCTTGTTATTCATATTTGGTTGTTTATTTGAACTAATATCTTGAGATGGTTTGATTATACCATCAATCTGACCAATGACCGGTAAAGGAATATTGTGGGGATGATTCGAATTTTGAGCAATTTGAGATTCATTGTAAGAAGTTTTTTCCATTTCGGTGGAAGTGATAATCTCCAAATCTTTGGATTCAGGATAATAAATTTTGGTGACTGGATTGGAAAAATATAATTGAGCATAATTAATAGTTTTTTGAATATCAAGACTAGGACCTTTAAAATTGGCGGTTAGATAAACCTGATTATTTTTGGATAACATCAAAGTGTAATCTTTATCGTTTAAGGGATAGATAAGGAAAAATTCACTAAGATAAATTTTGGAAACAACATCGCTGACGGCGGCAGAAACAGGACGGTAAGAATTGATAACCAAGTTAGTTTTAAGCAAATTGGATTTGAGACAATCAAATTTTGATTTGTCGTAGATAACGGCATTGATAATGGTTTTTTCACCGTCCTGAATAAGGGAGTGTTCAATAGAATCAGGATCAATATCAAAGTTAACAAAACCGGAGGCTAAACCAATAACCTCTTTTTTGTCGATGGTATCAATTTTGGTGTCGTAAACAAAAGATTTGGTGACAACAACATCATCGGGAACTAAAACTGAAGCCTGAGTAATTTTGTTCTGATTAAAAAAATAAATCAAACCTTCGAGATCTTTATCACTGCAATCTTCCCAAAGGTTAATATCAAGACTGAAAAAATTATCATTTTTGCGACTAAGATAAATCTCAACAGATTTGTTTTTAGGCCAGATGACTACCTTGGGCTTAGAAAATAACGACATATACTGTTTAAGTATGACTAAATCTGACCATAAAATCAAGAGATTAAAAATTAATCTTAAACAAAAAACTCCCCATTATCGGGGAGTTTTGATTTTTAATCAAATTACCAACGCAAATGAGCAAAGGCTTTGTTGGCTTCAGCCATACGTTCGACTTCCATTCTTTTGGCGACAGCAGCACCGCTGTTACTAAGAGCATCATTTAACTCGGCGACAATTTTTTGGGCAAAAGAATGATATTGTTTGTTACTGCGAGCGCGGGAAGCACTGATTAACCAACGGATAGCCAGAGCATTTTGACGAAGCCCGCGAACTGGAGTTGGAATTTGATAGACAGCGCCACCAATTCGACGAGGACGAACTTCAATTTTAGGTTTGATGTTTTCGATGGCTCTTTCCAGAACTTCAAGTTCAGATTCTTTAGGAAAATCTTTTTTAATCAGTTCCAATGCTTGATAAATTTGTTTTTCGGCAGCATTGCGCTTGCCATCTTTCATAATAGCGTTGATAATTTTGGAAACCAAAACGCTGTTGTAGATAGCATCAGGTTCTATTTGTCTGATTTTACTGGCTCCCTTTCTGGACATAATTGGTTATATAGGTTTATTAAAGTAATAAATTAAGAATCGGCTTTGGCACCAGGTTTTTTAGCGCCATATTTACTGCGAGATTGCATTCGTCCAGTAACTCCGGCGGCATCAAACTTACCCCGAATAACATGATAACGAACACCAGGCAAATCTCGAACCCGGCCACCTCTGATAGAAATAATACTGTGTTCAGCAAGATTATGGCCAATACCGGGGATGTAAGCAGTAACTAAATTACGATTGCTGAGTTTGACTTTGCAAATTTTTCGCAAGGCAGAATGGGGTTTTTTGGGAGTCATAGTTTTGACAACAGTAACCACTCCCTTTTTGATAGGGTTGATAGTTTTAGTAAACCGGTTATTGATAGTGTTGAAATTATCTCGAAGAGCGCCGGTTTTAAGTTTCTTGACTCTGGCCTTACGACCACGTTTAATAAGTTGATTTGATGTTGGCATATTATTGATCCTTACTGACAGGAATAAGACGTCCGATAATAACATTTTCCTTTAGGCCTATCAAGTCATCGACTTCAGCAATCAAGGAGGCTTCGGTCAAAATACTGGTAGTTTGTTGGAAAGAAGCGGCGGACAACCAGGATCCAGTAGTCAAGGCAGACTGGATAAGACCGAGGAGAATTTGTCGACCAGTAGCGGGTTTATTGTTACCATCTTCTTTAGTTTTGACTTTTTCATTAGTGGCGTTGAAAACTGCCAAAGAAACAATCTGACCATAAAGGAAGTTAGTGTCACCCGGGTCTTCAATTTTGATTTTACCGCTCATTTCTTTGATAATAACTTCTAAGTGTTTATCATGGATAGTAATCCCTTGAGACTCATAAACACCTTGGATACTGTTAATTAAATATTTTTGGGCAGCTTCTAAGCCCTTGATATCCATAATTTCTCTGACATCCAAAGATCCAGAAGATAGCTGAGTCCCTTTACCAACTAAATCACCATCAGCAACTAATAAATTGGCGTTTGAGGGTAAAATATAGGTGATATTTTTGGTAACTTTTTTGTCGTCTTTGCCAGTAAGTTTAACTTCGTAGCCGTCGATAGTTTCTTTAATTTTAATTTTACCGTCAATTTCGGCTAAAGGAGAGGGAATTTTAGGCATACGAATTTCAAACAATTCTTGAACCCGAGGTAAACCTTGAGTAACATCGACACCGACAACACCACCGGTATGTTTGGTTCTGAGGGTTAATTGAGTTCCAGGTTCACCAACAGACTGAGCAGCAATAACGCCAACAGGAACACCAACATCGACCATTTTTCGGGTAGACAGATCCCAACCGTAGCATTGGCGACAGAGGCCAGTTTCAGCGGCACAGGTAATCGGAGAACGGATATCAACTAGGGTAATTTGTTTATTTTCGATAAGATCAACAGCACTGTCATCTAAAACCTCACCTTTTTTAAGAAGGACTTTTTTAGTTTTAGGATCAACGACATCGTTGGCTAAAACCCGACCTAAGATACGGCGAGCAAAATATCTTTCACGGCCTTTTTCGTTGGCATCAATAGTAATGTATTTATTGGTACCACAGTCATCAATTCTGATGATAGAAATGTGGGCGGCATCAACCAGACGCCTGGTCAAATAACCGGCATCAGCGGTTTTGAGAGCAGTATCAGCCAGACCTTTGCGAGTACCGCGAGCGCCGGTAACATACTCAAAAACTGATAGACCTTCGCGGAAATTAGACTTGGTAGGTAATTGAACTATTTTCCCAGTGGGATCGACCATAAGTCCGCGCATACCTGAAATTTGTTTGATTTGGTCTTTAGAGGCTCGCTTAATGCCAGCTGAAGAGACAATTCTAATAGGAGAATCAATATCAAGAGTATTCCAGGTTTTTTCAGCAATTTCTTCGGTTTTTTCCAACCAAATATTTTGACTTAAACGTTTTTTCTCGTCGTTGCTAATAAGACCAACTTTGTAATTTTCCTCAATCTCAGCCACTAATTTATTGGCATTGTGAATAATGTCATTTTTCTCAGGGAGATAACCACAATCTTCCATAGACAAAGAGATACCTGACAAAGTAAAGCCCTTAAAACCAATATCTTTGAGAGCATCGATAAGTTTAACAGTTTTGACTCGACCGGCAATTTTTAAAGATTTGACAACTAAGTCATTGAGAGCTTTGGACCCGGCCATAGCTTCGTTAACAAAACTAAATTCTTTGGGAAGAATTTTATTAAACCAGATTCGACCAAAGGTAGTCTTGATAATTTCACCTTTGATACGAACAGCAATAAGTTGACGAAGTTCAATTTGATGAGATTGATAAGCCAACTCAGCTTCGGTACGATTGGTAAAAATTGGGAGGTCTTTAAAACCTTCAGCAGCCTCTTTGTCTAAATCCTGAGAACGAACAGAAGTAATATAATAACAACCAACAGCCATACCTTGAGTTGGAATAGAAATAGGACTGCTGTCCGCTGGCTTGAGTAAATTTTTGGAAGGCAACATTAATTTTTTAGCTTCCTTTTGAGAGGCCTCAGACAAAGGCAAATGAACACCCATCTGGTCGCCATCAAAATCGGCATTAAAACCTTTACAAACACAAGGGTGAAGACGAATGGCTAGACCGTCGGTTAAAACCGGCTTGAAAGCTTGAATTGAAAGTTTGTGAAGAGTGGGAGCTCGGTTAAGAAGGACATATTTATCCTGGGTGACTTTTTCGAGAATATCATAAACCTCAGTAACTCGATGATCAATTAGATTTTTAGCACTCTTGATGTTGGGGGCAATACCAACAGCCATAAGTTCTCTTAAAACGAAAGGTCTGAACATTTCCAAGGCAATTTCTTTGGGTAAACCAACTTGATCAAGTTTTAGCTCGGGGCCGACAACAATGACAGAACGGCCGGAATAATCAACCCGCTTACCTAAAAGATTGCGGCGGAAACGACCTTTTTTGCCACGTAACAAATCAGAAAGAGATCGAGGAACTCGTTTGATACTCTTACGTTTATTCTTGGAGGCTTTTTGAGCGTCAATTAAAATATCGACTGACTCCTGAAGCATTCTTTTTTCGTTACGAAGAATTATTTCTGGGGCTCCAAGTTTAAGTAATTTTTTGAGACGGTTATTACGGTTGATAAGACGGCGATATAAATCGTTTAGATCGGGGGTAGCAAAACGACCACCAGTCAATTGAACCATGGGACGTAAATCTGGTGGAATTACCGGAACATTTGTTAAAATCATAGAAGTCGGTTTGATATCATTGTCAATCATACCGTTGAGAATCCGGATTTTATACATGATTTTCTTTTTCTTGATTTTGGAACTGGTTTTAGCAAGCTCTTTTTTGAGATTCTTGACGGTTTCAACCAAATCAATTTGGGATAAGACTTCGACTAAACTTTCGGCACCCATTTTGGCAGTAAAGAAAATGTCGGCTCGGAATTGAGAGAGATAAAAGCTTTCTTCATCAGAAATAGTGGACAAAACTTCAATAGTTTGGATTTTTTCTTCAAGATATTTGATTAAACCCTCAATCCGATTTTTTTCAGTTAAAGCTTTATTTTCAATTTTTTGAATCTCTTGTTTGAGACGGACATCTCTTTCTTCTTGGGCAATGTTAAGTTGATCTTTATTTTTAATTTTCTTTTTCAAATCGGCTTTTTCCTTATTCATGTCTTTAGTTTTCTGTTCAATGGCTTTTTTGGTGTCAATATCAATTTGTTCTAGGCGCTGATGAGAATGTTGACGGAGATTGTCTAGAGCTTCTTTCCGCTTGGAATCGTCGATTTTAGTAACTAAATATTTAGTAAAATAAACAACCGATTCAAGATCTTTTTGAGAAACATCTAAAATCACTCCCAATGGTGAAGGGGTATTGCGAAGATACCAAAGGTGAGTTACTGGAGCAGCTAGAGCAATATGACCCATACGTTCACGTCGAACTTTGGAGACGGTAACTTCAACTCCACAACGATCGCAGATAACACCTTTGAAACGAATTTTTTTGTATTTACCACAATAACATTCATAATCACGGCTGGGACCGAAAATTTTCTCACAAAAAAGACCATCTTTTTCGGGACGCCAGCTACGGTAGTTAATGGTTTCCGGTTTAGTAACTTCACCATGAGACCAGCTGAGAATTTCTTCTGGAGAAGCTAATTTAATTTGAAGACCGGTAAAATCGATCATATTTTTATATTTAAACATTATTGTTCCTCCTTTGTTTCATCCTCTAACTGAGCCGAATCAGCTACGGTTAAACCATCGCTTTCAGCTTCAAAATTTTCTTCTGTCGAGATGTCTAAGTCGACATCTTCCGGTTTGAAATCTGGGTTGGGAGTTTCTTCTTCAGGAAGAAGATCAATCTCTTTGACGCCGACAGGTGAAATGTCTAAAGCCAGACCGGCAAGTTCTTTGGTAAGAACTTTGAACGATTCAGGGATAGCAGGTTCAGGAATAGGTTCACCTTTGATAATTGACTGGAAAGCATGGGTACGACCGTCAATATCGTCAGATTTGATAGTCAACATCTCCCGTAAAGTATGGGCGGCTCGATGAGCTTCTAGGGCCCAAACTTCCATCTCTCCTAATCTTTGACCACCCATGCGAGCTTTGCCGCCGAGAGGTTGCTGAGTAACTAAAGAGTAAGGACCGGTGGATCGAGAGTGGACCTTATCGTCGACCATGTGAACTAACTTAAGAATATAGGCGACACCAACTACGGTTTGTTGATCGTAAGCTTCGCCGGTACGACCGTCGTAAAGTTGGACTTTGCAATTTTTATTGAGACCAGCAGCTTCGAGTTCATCGGTAATGCGGCTTTCAGGATATTTTTCAAAAACAGGAACAGCATATCTTTTGTTGAGATGAAGACCGGCATGAGCTAAGTTAGCTTCTAAAATCTGACCCAGATTCATACGGGAAATTACAGAAATCGGCGACATAACTAAGTCAACCGGAGTACCGTCGGCGGTGCGAGGCATATCATAGGCGGGCCAAACTCGACCAATAACGCCTTTATTACCATGTCTGCCAGCAATTTTGTCGCCTTCTTGAATCCGGCGGATTTGAGCTACATAGACTTTAACAACTTTATTAACACCAGGATCAAGCTCGTCACCTTGATCTTTGTCAAGGACATCAACTTTGATAACGACACCACCTTCACCATTGGCGACTCGAAGGGAAGTATCTTTGACTTCACGGGCTTTTTCACCAAAAATGGCACGAAGAAGTCTTTCTTCTGCAGAAAGTTCTTTCTCACCGCGAGGCTCGACCTTACCGACTAAAATATCGTTAGGACCGACAGTGGCACCGATCATAACAATACCGTCATCAGTAAGTTTGCTAAGTTCATTTTCGGAAACATTGGGGATATCTTTGGTTAATTCTTCTGAGCCAAGTTTGGTTTCAACCACTTGAGCCTGATATTCATAAATTTGAATATTGGTCAGAATATCCTCTTTAACCAATCTATCGGAAATCAAAAAAGAGTCTTCGTAGTTGAGACCGTCCAACTCGGCGTAAGCAACCAATAAATTTTTACCGATTGAAAGTTCACCACCATCAGTGGAAGGACCGTCAATTAAAAGGTCACCTTGTTTGACCACGTCCCCGGTAGTAACTACGGCTCTTTGGTTGTAACAAGTACCATAAGGCGAAGTACGTTCAAATTTAGATAAGTAATAAGTTTCGGTTTTACCGTCGGAACTGATTTCGCTTTCGTCGTGATATTCAACTGAGGCTTTTTTATCTAGGGTAATGACAATTTTTGAGGCATCAACATAGGTAACTTTGCCGGACCGATGAGCTAAAACACTTCGATTCATTGAAGTAGCAACGGGACCTTCCATACCGGTACCAACAATCGGAGCCTGAGGAGAAACTAAAGGAACTGCCTGAGTCTGCATGTGAGAACCCATAAGGGCTCTGGTAGCATCATCATGGTCAATGAAAGGAATCAAAGAGGCAGAAGCGCCAACAATTTGGTTGGGAACTAGATCAATGTATTCCACCTGATTGATAGGGCCTTCAATAAATTCGCCTTGATAACGGATAGGAACCCACTTTTGATGAGTAACTCCTTGATCATCAAATTCAATGCCAAGATGGGTGATTTTTTTATCATATTCATCATCGGCATCAAGATAAAAATAATCGTCGGAGATGGTATAACCGTCTTTAACTTTGACCAGTTTTCTAAAAGGAGCCAAAATGAAACCGTATTTATCAACTTTGGCGTAAAGAGCAAGGTAAGTAACCAAACCAATGTTGGGACCTTCAGGAGAGCGAACAGTACAAATACGACCGTATTGAGAAGAATGAACGTCACGGATGGAGAAAGCGGCACGATCACGAGTCAAACCACCGATACCAACAACAGTAACACGGCGCAATAAATCAAGTTCAGATAAAGGATTGGTTTGATCGAGAATAGCTGATAATTGGTTGGATCTAAAGAAAGTGTTGAGAGTAGAGATAAGCGGTTGAGGATTGATCATTTGACTGGGAGCCGGTTTTTCTTTGGTGGAAATTAAACTCATTCTCTCTTTAACCATTCTTTCAAACCTGGCCATGGCTGGACGAATAGCGATTTGAGAAACAATTTCGCCACAACGACGAAGACGACGGTTGGCCAGACTATCAATATCATCAAGACGAGTAACTTCGCCTTTTTGAAGTTGGACTAGATATTTGACGGTGGCAATTAAGTCTTCTTTTCGTAACACCCAATTGGCTTTGTCGGTATCGTCAAATTTAAAACCGAATTTTTTGTTAACTTTGTAGCGGCCGACAGGACCAAGTTCATAAGTTCGAAGATCAAAAAATCTTTCTTCAAAAAATTTCTGGGCATTTTCCATAACTACCGGCTCACCAGGACGAAGTTTACGATAAAATTCCAAAACAGCTTCATCAGGATTTTTGGAAACATCAGCCTGAATAGTGGCAGAAATAAAATCACTAAATTCACTGATAAGTTGCTTATCATTTAATTGACAAGCGGCTCGGAGAAGAATGGTGGCAGGAAACTTCTTTTTTCGGTCAATACGGGCAAAGATAACATCTTTTTTGCCGACAAAAAATTCCAACCAAGAACCTTTGTTGGGGCGGAGTTCGGCATTATAAAGGGTTTTGCCGGTAGCTGGGTCTCTCTCGCCGGTAAAATAAACACCAGGAGAACGGACTAACTGATTAATAATTCCCCTTTCAATACCATTGATAATGAAGGTACCTTCATCGGTCATAGTAGGGAGATTAAGAAAGAAGACATCTTCTTCGCGGACATTACCGGTGCGTTTGTTGGTTAGGGTGGCTTTGATACGAACAGGAAGAGTGTAATTTAGGCCTTTTTTCTTGGCAGTTTCGGGAGTAATGGTGACAGGATCGTAGGAAAGTTCGCCTAAATCAAGTTGCCAGTTGTTGCCGGTATAATCAACAATAGGACTGATGGCGTGAATGGTCTCTTTAAGCTCACGATCAAGAAAATCTTGCCATGATTCCTTTTGAATTTGAATTAAATCTAACTTGGGAATATTGGGATACTTCTTACCCCAGTAAGTTCGTTTTACGGAAGGCATCAATAAATTTAATTACTAAAAATGATCCGTTAACAAAAGATCTCCAACGGATGCGCGAGTTATGTACCAACCGCTCGCTAGAATGAGGGTATTATAAACCTAGTGTCAAGAGTTAGCAATAGGTAGGATTTTGGTTCAAAAACTAGGGACCTAAAGTTGGCGAGGTAGAAGTGGTGGGAGTAATGGTTTTGATTCCAGATTTGGTGGCTGAGGGAGCAGGAGTGACAGTGGTAATTTCAACCTCAGGGGTAGAATTGGTGTCACAGGCCATTTCAGTGCAAGTGATGACATCAGGAGATTGACAAACACAAGTATTACAACCGTCGGCGGAAGGAAAAGATTCACCTAGTTTATATTCGACTCCGTTAAGTTCACAAGTAACTTCAGGAACGGAGGTAGGAACTATACCCTCGTCTGGAGAATTATTTTTGATGGGTTTGTTAAAAAATGCAAAATAGACCAATAAACCAATTATGGTTAGAAAAATAATTAGAGAAATAATAAAAAGAGTTTTTAGAAATTTGCTGGACGAGGAAACGGAAGGTGAAGTAATGGGTTCCGATTTAGAGGAAGATGTTTGATTGGGATCATCGACTAAAATTCTGTCAATTTCAGCTTTGATTTCTTCGGGGGTTTTGGTTTTGGATTCGGGTTCTGGGGATAGAGATGGAGGAGTAACTGGAGCGACAGGAGTGACTTCAGTTTCAGGAGGAGGAGTGAGGTTATCGTTTATAATAGGGTCGGTTTCATTGGAGGCAGAAGCGGTAGTAGTAGTAATAGTTTCTGAAGAGACTGTTTCTGGTGATGAAGGAGGAGTAATATCGGTTTCAGGTTTGACAGAAGCGGCATATTTATCAAGAATTTCTTGATAATTATCTTGATCTTGTTGATCAATTGATTTATTTTTGATGTCGTCCATAGAATAATATTCTCATTTATTTAAAAAAGTTGCAAATTTAAAATAATAGTTTTAGTATTTAGTTAGTATGAAAAGAGTGTTGATGCTTTTGTGTTTTTTAGGGTTGATGGTGATGTTTAATAGTAAAGTTTTGGCCAGCGGTTTTAATTTGAAATCAATCGGGCCGGTAAATACCGATGGACGGCAGATTTCACACTGGTGGTATTCTGGAACAAACGTAGTTTTTAATGGCGAAGCGCCAGCAGGTAGTACGGTGACAGTGAGTGTTGACGATAACGAAGGAACGGCAATTAGTAATGATAGTAATAATTGGTCTTATGCAGCTGGGGCGTTGGCTGGAGGTGATCATACAGTAATTATTTCCAACAATGGATCGACAATAAATTTCACTCTAACGACTGGAGCAGAAAATGTAAACTGGGAAGCGGTGAACGCCGAAGCGGGGGCAACTACCTTACCGACAGTGGGAGTGATAATGCCAACGATAGTTTTGTCAACTTTAGGATCGGGATTATTGATGGCGGCCAAGAAAATAATCAAATAAGCTGATTTGGTAAAATCAAGGGTGAAATTTTTTGTTAAAACTTTTGGTTGTATTCAAAATACGTCTGATTCGGAAAGAATTAAAGCGTATTATTGGGAAAATGGTTGGGAAGAGGTTAAAAACTGGAAAGAAGCTGATGAGGTGGTGATTAATACCTGTGTTATCCGACAATCAGCTGAAAACCGGGCTTATGGATTTTTAAGAAACGTACAAAAATTTGAAAAAAAGGTGGTAGTTACCGGCTGTTTGGTAGGAGTAATGAACAAGAATAATAAGAAAAAAATGGAAACGAAAAAAAATTTTCCGGGAGTGGAATTTAAACCGCTTGATAAATATGTCATAAATACAGAACCGATCAAAAAATTTAATGGAGTAGTATTGGTGCCGATCAGTTATGGTTGTAACAATATGTGTTCTTATTGTATTGTGCCTCAGGCTAAAGGGAGAGAGATTTCTCGGCCAATGGGAGAAATTTTAGCGGATGTGGATAAGGCAATTAGAAATGGTGATAAAAAAATTTTACTCATTGGGCAAAATGTTAATTCGTATGGATCGGATTTAAGCGGTTGTGGTTTTGTGTCGATGGGCAAAAAAAGATTTAAAAGTCTGTTTCCCAATTTACTGGCAGAAGTGGCAGAAAAACAAGTAGATCAAGTCTCATTTGTAAGTAATAATCCCTGGGATTTTTCGGATGATTTAATTGAAGTTATAGCTAAATACAAAAATATTGACCGATTGATTCACTTACCGTTTCAATCAGGAGATAATAAGATTTTGCAAAAAATGAACCGAAACTATACCAAACAAGAATATTTGGATTTGGTAAAAAAAATCAAGTCTAAAGTGAACGAAGTTAGATTTAGTACTGATATTATTATCGGTTTCCCCGGGGAAGATGATAAGGCATTTGAAGAGACGGTAGATGTTTGTCAAAAAGTTGGCTTTGAGATAGCTTATTTGAACAAATACTCTCCCCGACCGGGAACGGTGAGTGAAAAACTATACCCTGACGACGTGCCGATGAAAATCAAAAAAGAAAGATGGGTAAGACTGAATGAAATGATTAATAAAAATTGTTTGTTTTAAATAAAAATATTAATAAACTAGTTAGGGTAAGTTTTCATCAACAGAACTTTGTTTTTTGTTTAACTAGTTTAAATTCTTTTTTTATCATTTGAAATCTTTATTAGGGGGTTTATTCATTTTGTTAATTTGGGGGTTATATTTCCTTGTTTCGCTATATTCCAACTTTTTCTTTAAGACTTTTTCTAATTTTTTAGTATTATGGAAATCCTCTGCAATATTAGCAATTTTACAAGCAAAAACAATCACATCTGTTATTTCAGCAGGAACTTCTTCCCATTTTTTTTCTAAGATTGCTTTACAAACTTCACCCACTTCTTCAGACAACTTTAATGTGGCTATTTTAAGTGATTTTTCCTCATCCTGAGCAATACCTTTTCTTAAGGAAAAATCTCTCTCCCATTTTTGAATATCACTAATTTTCACAATTTATATTATGAATATGTAAGCGTTACCAGGATAATATTATAAATTTATTCAATATCAACTAGTAACTTGTTTGAACAAAGTTTACTAGGTTTTATGTTTAATGTTTTTATTTTTAATTTTGTTTTGTTTTAAAAATATTTTTAAAACAAAATTTATTTCTTTAAGTATTTGGCAATGTTTTGGTTGTGTTCGTCTAGAGTTTTGGCGTAGTGCATTTTGTGGTCATTGCCGGTAATGTAGTAAAAATAATCAGAATCAGTGGGATGGTAAGCGGCATAGATAGAGTCATAACCGGGATTGCAAATAGGTCCAGGCGGGAGATGAGGGTAAAGATAGGTATTGTATTTAGAATTAATTTGTTTGATTTCATCGCGACTAACAAGTTGCCAATATTTGGTTAAATTTTGACTTTGGCTGTCGCGAGCATATTGAACTGAGGCATCAACTTGAAGAGGCATATTAAGACGCAATCGGTTTAGAAGAATGCCGGCGATCATTTTTTTGGCTTCAAGAGACCGACCTTCCCGTTCGATAAGAGAGGCTAAAATTAGATTGTCTTCGTCTGAAAGAGTGGTTTGACTGCCAGACTTGGCTTGAGAAATTTTTTTAATAAAATTTTGATTGAAAAAATCTAAAACCTGGTCAAGGTTGTAATATTTAGGAATAAGATAACTGTCGGGAAAAAGAGAACCTTCTTTGGTTTTGGCTTGATTAAGAAAATCAGCTTGACTGAAAGATAACCCTTCAGGAAAAAGAGGAGCAATCTCTTCAACACGAAAACCATCGATAATTTTTAGCCAATAATCAGAGATACCGCCACTGGCAAAATTGATAAAAATTTCTTTAACTGATAATGAGGGTGAAAGGCGAAAAGTGCCGGAGGGAATTTTTTTGTTTTGACCGGTGATCACGGCATAAGCAATAAAAGAATATTTGTTTTTAATCAGATGGTTATCTTGGAGCTTTTGGGCGACATCAGCAATCCCCTCGCCTTTTTTGATAACAAAATTAGTGGTTTTGGTTTCAGATGAAACTGGGGCTAGACCTAGGCTGATATAAAATCCGAGAATTAAAATTAAGACCAGAACAATGCCACCGGCAATAAGGAGAATTTTTTTCATCAGGATTAAATTTCGTCAAACAGGGCGCGACGGTAAGTCTTTTTGGACTCATCGTAAATAAAAATACGACCACAACGGCAAGTGACAGTAATTTGACCTCGAACTGGTTTACGGGTGCCTTTCGAAAGAGCAGTGCCGCAACCAACACATCTTTTTTGAGATAATAACCAGGCTTGAATGGGGGCAATAAGATCTTTAATCATAATTTTGTTAACTTATAACTCTTTTGAGAATAACAGCAGCGGCGATAGCATCGATGGTTTTTTGATAATCTTTACGATGCTTTTTATTGGCAGTAAAGATGTTGTCAGCTTCGACAGTGCTGACGGCTTCTTCAACCGTGCTAATGGGTAATGTTAGCATATTTTGAAGCTGATTGACAAATTTTTTAGTTTGAGTGGCAATAGCTCCCTGAGAAATACCGACATAAATTTGGTCAATTTTGTAATCAGAGATGATTTGTTGTAGTTTTTCAAAAAACTGAGGTGAATTTTTGAGAGTAGTCAGTGGTTGAATGACTCCCTGAATAGAAATGGCAATACCGATTCTTTTAGTGCCATAGTCAATGGCAAGAGAATTCATAGGAGTAATTATATAATTTCTAATTACTAATTACGAATGACAAATGATAAAAAATTAAATTCTTAAATCCCCTTTCTCCCGTAGATATAGGAGAGTTTTCCCTTTGACAAGGAACTTTTCTTATCTTCTAATTAAGTCTCCTTGTTAATGGAAATAGAGGGTTTGTAAAATAAAGTAAAGGAGACTAAGTATAATTTTAAAAATTAAACTTCCAATGACTAATTTTAAAAATTTGGTTATAAATAATTATGACAGAAAAAGAGGCAAATAAAATTTTTATTAAAAAAATAAAAGAGTTTAAGAATCAAGATATTACTTTAGATGAGTTTTCGTCTTTTAGTGGACGATTTTTTCATGAAGCAGGTAAGAAATATCCTAAATCAGATTTATTTCAAGCCACACTAATGGCTAGTGAATTAAATTTTGCAGTCAGAGCTCCGGCGGTGTTTGATAACATTTCTATGTATCTAGAAGAGGTGGAGAATTTTTATAAGAAATATTCCAAAGAATAGTTTTAATTATTTCCCAAACTGGCTTTAATTATAAGGCGGCGGAGATAGGTGCCAGGAGGGCTACAAGTGATAAGAGTTAAGGTTTTATCATCAAATCTTTGATCCAAAACAGAAAGGTTGGTAGGTTTGACTTCAAACATTTCTTCAACAATATATTTATAAGTAGATTTGTCATACTCTAAAATAATTTCATCACCTTGATTTAATTTGAAAAGAGTGGAAAAGATGGTGAGATAGTTTTTGGGACTGAAAAATTGAGGTAAAACCGAGTGACCAAAAATAACGGTATTGCCAAAATGCCCTGGAAGAGCCGTTTGAGGATAGTGAATTAAACTTTTTTCCAAATCCATGCTACCCAAAGTAACTAAAGCTCGATTGATTTTAAGCTTGGGGATGGTGAGATAGTAACTGCTAATTGAAGTATCAATGGTTTGGGAACTTAGATTGGGTAGCTCAGGGGAATTAATAAACCAATTAGATAGTTGAGTATAGTCAGTGGCGGATTGACCTAGAATAGAGGGTTGATCATAGGATTCGGCTGATAGTGGGTCAATAATTTGTTTGAGGCGGGTGGAATAAGAAAGTTGGAATTTAACAATTGGAAAAACGGCCAGACTTAAAAAAGTAAGACCTAAAAAAACAAAGCCAGCGGCGAGAAGACGACGACGTTTGATTTTAGCAGGGACGGCTTTGGACTTTTTTTTAAGATAAATATAACTCACTTGGTCTCGGTTTTAACTTCAATATTGATATGATTGGGGGTAAAGGAGATAAGGGGCAGTTTAGTGTTAATATTAAAATTATAAGCTCGAGGAACGATTTTTTTGATGACTGTTTCAGCACCTTTGACAGTTTTGAAGGTCAGAGCTTTTTTGAGATTTAACTGATCAACTTTTGGCAATGATTGACCGGAGACGGTAAGATTGCCAGAAGCTTGATTAGTTTCAATTTTATTAACTTTGAGAGAAAAAGTATAGTCTTTAGAGTCAAAAAGACTGTTGGAAAAATCAGTTTCAGAGGCTAAAAATTGACGAATAAGACTATCTTTGATGTTATCCTCCAGAACAAAAACACTGACTGAGGCAGTAATGGTGGCGGTGAGATTTTCAGCAGCTTCACCGACTTCTCGACTAAGCTCTAAATTATCTTTTTTGGTTTGAATGGTTTCTTTGATAATACCAGAGATACTGCCAGTAGTTTGGTTAATCTTTTCTTCAACTTTTTTGGAAATTTCTTCGTTGATACGGGATTGGATGGTGGTCTTATCCTCAAGGCTGACAGCGGCGATTTGTTGGCGACTGCCACCAGAAAAGGCAGATTCTGTCTTGGCGATCAAATCGGTTTCGGGGAAATCTTTAAACTTTAGTTGGGAACCAGCAACAATATTGTATTCTGAACCGATATCCAAAGCTATGGCGACAGTTTTGATTTGACCCAATTTAATAACTCCTTCTTCAAGATTGGAACTGCTGGCGGCAACAGAAACAGCAGTGGTAAGCTCAAATTTTTTGCCATCAGAATCAATAAGAACGGAACCTTTTGGTAAACTTTGGGGTTTGTCAAGTTTATTAAAGATAGTAATTTCGCCTTGGGATTTATCACCGACGGTTTTTTGACCGGTGGTTTTGAGACTAACTTCAGCTTTGATATCAAAAATTTCTTTGTTAATAGGGATAACGGAATTAGAAATATCGCTTTCAGTGGCGTCGACTTTGAGAGTAACTGGAAGAGATTTATTAAACTTATAAGGGATAACAAAAAGAGTAATTTTAGTTTTGATAAGAAAAAAAGGTAAAACCGCTAAAATAGGAATAAATATCAAGCCTAACCAAAGAAAGTTTTTATTGAATTTAAACTGGGGTAATTTGATTTTTTTAAAGAAAGTGAAGGAAAATTTTGGTCTTTTAGGGGTGGGATCTGTTGGCGTTGGAACCGACAAAGGATCAGGAGTTTGGTTGACTTGGGCGGGAATGTCAGCAGGAGTAATAATGGGTAAGACAGGAGTAGGATGAGTTTCAGATGAACTAAAGCCAAGATCTTGAGGGTCAGTTTCGATAAGAGTCAGTTTTTGGGCAGGAGGAGTGATTTCCTGATCTGGGTCGGTTTCTGGCTCAAGTGGCGGATTTGAAACTTCGGAATTTTCGGCAGGAGAAGAGAGTTGGGACTCATCAGTGTCGGGGATGGTTTTGGACAAGGTGGAAGGATCTAATTGACTGGAAATGACTCGGGTGAAAATATCGATGACCTGATCCTGATCATAAGACTTAATCTCAGGAAGATGTAAAAAAGTTTCGATATTTTTTTTGCCAACCCAAGGATAATTTTTGAGAGAACTGAGAATTCGGGCATCAAACTGACCAAAAACAAGGATTTGCGGAGGCAAGGCTGACTCGGAATTGATTTCTAACAAGGCTGATTCCAAATCTTGACTGGTAAATTCTTGAGTGAGATTTTTTTTGATTCTCTCTTTGATATGGCCGAGATAAACTAAAGAGAGATAAAAATCTTTATCGGAAAGATGGAGTAAAATAAAGCTGGCAGGAAAACCGTCTAATTGATTAGCATCTTCAACAATGGCATCATCTTCGGCTAAAAAGCCAGTAGGGGTAAGTGAAAGACTTTTGCAAGCATCTTTGATAATTTTGATTTTGGTGGGAAGAATTTTACTGTCGTTACTGACCCAAAAAGGGGGAACAACAATAGCGGCTGAACCCGGTTCCTGTTCTTCGGTAATATTAGCGTTAAGCGAGGCGGCTGATAAAGATTCATCAATAGCGGTAGTTAAAGTTTCGGGATTATCAATGTTCCAGCCTTGATTAGGCCCAGTGGCTAAAATTCGATACTTGTTGTCGAAAGCGGAAACAAGAGAAACGGAAACCTGATCGTTTTGAATATATATCAACCAAAAACTGTTCCCTTCCATATTATAAGGATACTATAAATCTGAATCTTTAGTTATCGAAGGACAGCGTAAAGACGGCGTTTGCCAGAGCCGGCGGATTCTTCTTTGAGGATTTTAAATTCGGTTAGTTGATTGGTGTTGTCAACATGAGGGCCGGTACAAATTTCTTTGGAATAAAAATTATCAGGATTACCAACAGTATAAACAGTGACCATTTCCGGGTAGGTATGACCGGCAAGAAAAAGAGCTCCTTGGGATTTGGCCTCATTAAATGGAATAATTTGATGAGTTACTGGTAGAGCGGCTTTGATCTGATCATTAACTAAGGTCTCAACTTGTTGGATTTGATCGGAAGTAATCTTTTCAGGGTGAGTGAAATCAAAACGAATTCTGTCGGCGGTAATATTGGAACCAGCTTGATGAATATGGTTACCTAAAACTCGACGAAGGGAAGCGTGCATCAAATGAGCGGCGGTATGATATTTAACAATAATGGCGGAGTGATCGGCTAAACCAGATTTAAATTTACCGGCAGAAAGGTTGCGGGATTGATTGATATGATCTTGTTGGGATTTTTGGAAATATTTGTAAACCTCTTCTTTGGGAAAAGCTTTGGCAAGAGTTGATTCTTCATAAAACATTTCGAATGGAAAACCAAAACTTTCGTAATAATAAAAAGACTTATCACCGAGATATTTTTTGTCGACTGATTTAGTATCAGGATGGTTTTGACGAAAATTAGATTCATCTTTTTGAAGCTCAGCCAGTCCCCGATTGAGAGTTTTACGAAATTTATTTTCTTCAAAATCTAAAACAGATAAAATTTTGTCGTGGTGAAGATTAAGTTCAGGATAAATACCGGCATAATTGTCTTGGTTTTGAAGAACTGACAGGGCTACTTGAGAAATAAAATTGGTTTCGATACCCAACATCTTGCCACGACGGATAGCTCGGCGAATAAGACGGCGAAGAACATAACCAGCTTCTTTGTTACTGGGCTCAACTCCGTCGGCAAGAATAAAAACAGCGGCTTTGAGATGATCGACAATAATTCTTAAAGATCGGGTAACTTCATCCGATTGACCATATTTTTGACCGCAAATATTTTCGACAGTTTTTATAATCGGCTGCCAAATGTCGGTAAGGTAATTATCGGTAAAACCGTTGATAACAGCGATATTACGTTCGACGCCGTAACCAGTGTCGACGTTTTTTTGAGATAAAGGTTGGTATTTACCGGAAGCAGTCAGATTGTATTCCATAAAAACATCGTTACCAATTTCAACAATCCGCTCGGATTTGCAACCGTCAACAAAATCAATTGGTCCGGCTTTAACATCAAGATCAACAAACATCTCGGTATCGGGACCACAAGGACCGGTAGCACCAGCAGGGCCCCACCAATTATCTTTTTTGGGTAAATAATGGATATGAGATTTGGAAATACCTTGAGCTAACCATAAATCATGAGATTCGGTATCGCGGGGAGCATTTTTATCACCTTCAAAGCAAGTGACATGAATTTGATCAACTTGATAACCCAAATGTTTAGTTAAGAATTCAAAACTCCAAGGAATCATGTCTTTTTTGAAATAATCACCCAGAGACCAATTACCCAACATTTCAAAAAAAGTGTGATGAAACTTATCACCAACCTCATCGATATCACCGGTACGAATGCATTTTTGAACACTGGTAAGCCGTTTACCTAAATGATGTGGTTGACCTAAAAGGTAGGGCACCAAAGGATGCATACCGGCAGAAATAAATAAAGTAGTCGGGTCATTTTCGGGAACAAGATTACTGGAGGGAATTTCAACATGATCACGGGCAACAAAAAAGTCGACAAATTTTTCTTTGAGCTGACGAGCGTTCATAAGGCCAATTATACCAACTATTTTTTGGGTTTGACAAACATTTTTGGGGGAGATTTTTTGACAAAAACAGGAGTGATGTCTTTTTTGGTGGCGGTTTTAGGGACAGTGGCAGCAATGAATTTGGAAGGAGATGATTTTCGAGGTTTTGTTTTTGGTCGAGAGGTAGGTTTTTGAGGATAAAGATGGTCAAAAAAATGTTTGATTTTTTGTTCTAACTTTTCGAAGATTTCAGTTCGATTGTTTTTGTAAATAATAACAGCAATAACAGCGCTAATAACAGCGCCGCAAATAAGACCAAAAACAAAACCGGAGCTGTGTTGACAACAATTTTGATCAGATTGATTAGACTGACGAGTCATCGGATTTATCTTTCTTGTTAAATAATTTATTAAAAAAACCAAAACCATTTTTAAATCCCATGAGAAACTCAGAAAAAGAAGAGACTGGCTTGGCAATAGAACTGGTAATAAGCTGAGTGTCTTCAAGAATTTGATTGGTTTTGATGAGGGTGGCACGAAGTTGTTTGAAAACCAAGATCAGCCAAATACCGGAGCCAACCACAATACCGGTAATTAAAATCAAACTGACGATGGTGACAATTTGTATGGTATCCATATAACCAGTATAAACTATTTTAAAACTAGAGGGAAGAATTTATATTTCGTTCCTCAGTAGTAATTTTGCCGTTGGGAGAGGTAGATTCAACAATAATATTATTATCACCGGAATTAAGTGTAATTTTCTTTTGAAAAGAACCGGTAGAATCAACAATAATCAAGTCGTCGTTGATTCTGATAGTAGACTCTGGATCAGTAATACCACTGATTTCAATAACAGAACTGGAGACGGTTGCCTCAAGTGGCCAATTGACTTTTAGTTTGGGGGGTTGGTGAAATTTAAAGTATTCTGAAATTAGATAAAGGGAAAATAAAATAATGATGATAAAAATAGAAACAGTAAAAGTAAATTTAGGAGTAAAAGTAAAACCAGTATTGACGACATTTTTGGATTTTCTTTTCTGTTCAAAATCGCGACGGAACAGGGCTAGAACATCTTGGCCTTGAAGACCAAGATAGTCAGCATAATCTTTGATGATTAAAGAACAGTAAGGTTCCTGAGGAAAACAATTGATTTGTTCATCTTCGAGAGCCCGAAGGTACTTAACAGGTATTTTGATTTTTTTGGAAATATCTTCCAATTCCCATTCTTTGTCGAGACGAGTATTTTTGAGTAAAGAAGAAGCAATCATAAAAAATTATTCAGCAGTATCGTCGCTGGGAGTATTGTGAGGAATAAGGATATCTCTGGCCTTGGCACCTCTGGCAGGACCAACAATTCCAGCTTTTTCAAGTTGATCAAGAACCCGAGCGGCACGGGCATAACCAAGTTTGAGGCGGCGTTGCATCAGAGAAGATGAGGCTTTACCAAGCTCCTGGACCAATTTAACAGCATCATCAAACAAAGGATCTCTTTCTTCAAGAGTCTCACCGGTAGAAGGAGCATTTTTAATTTGTTTACCTACAGAAACCGGCTGATTTAATATTTCTTCGTTGTATTCGGTATTTCTTTGACTTTTAAGAAGATTGATGAGATTGGTGACTTCTTTGTCGGAAACAAAACAACCTTGCACCCGGACTGGTTTGGCTAAATCTGGAGGCAAATAAAGCATATCTCCTCGACCGAGAAGTTTTTCGGCACCAGGAGCATCAAGAATTACTCGAGAATCAGTAACTGAGGCAACAGCAAAGGAAATTCGAGTCGGAATATTAGCTTTAATAAGACCGGTAATAATGTTAACAGATGGTCTTTGAGTGGCGAGGATAAGGTGAATACCAACAGCCCGAGCCATTTGAGCAATGCGACAAATATTATCTTCAACTTCGGAGGGAGAAAATAACATAATTTCAGCTAATTCGTCAATAAAAATCAAAATGTAAGGCATAGATTGAAAACCAGAAAGATTGTTGTAAGCTTCGATGTTTTTGGCGCCGACTTCAGTAAAAGTTTTGTAACGGCGCTCCATCTCGCCAACAGCCCACTTAAGAGAGGAGAGAACTTTGTCGGGTTCAACAATAACCGGCGATAAGAGATGGGGAATGCCATTGTAGGGAGTAAGTTCAACTCGTTTGGGATCGACCATGATCATTTTAACTTCGTCAGGAGAAGCTTTGAATAAAATACTGCTAATCCAAGAATTAACACAAACGGACTTTCCAGAACCGGTTTGACCAGCAATAAGAACGTGAGGCATTTTGCTAATATCAGCCACCTTGGGGTTGCCAGAAACATCTAAACCCAGAGGAACCGTAATTTTGTTTTTGGCATTTTTCATAGCGTCTGACTCAAGCATCCGCCTAATAGGAACCACTTCTAAAGAACGGTTGGGAACCTCAATTCCAACTAGAGCCCGACCAGGAATGGGGGCTTCAACCCGGATCATACCACCAGGGGCTGCCAAGGCCATAGCCAAGTCGTTGCTAAGACTGACAATTTTGGCTAATTTGGTACCTAAAGCAACTTCGAGAGCATATTGAGTGACCGAAGGACTATCGTTGATTTCGGCAACTCGAGCAGTAATCCCGAATGAATCAAGAGTTTGTTCGATAGTTTGGGCATTTTTACGAATGTCTCCCCTATCGGCTTTAGCGCCAGGAGAATTGTCAAAAATATCGATAGAAGGATATTCCCAAATTTGCTGACTAGAAGAACTGAGGGCGGCAGTGGGAGTGATAATGTTGGGGCTGGGTTTAAAAACAGGTGGAACATTGACAACATTTGGGTCAGGTTTGTCTTTTTTAGAATCGGATTGAGATTCAAGTGGCAATTCTGATTGAAAAATCTTTGATTTTTGTTTGTCTTTGGTTTTTTTGGCAATTTTTTTGGCATTGCCAACAGCATATTTTTTGATAATGTTAAAAACGGTGACAAAAAATTTGACTACTTGAGCCACAGAAGTATCAAACATGATGACAAAGCCAACGATTAAACAAAAGATTAAAATAAGAATAGTAGGAATCCGAGTAAATAAAGTAACTAATTGTTCAAAAAGAAAAGTGCCAACAATACCATGATTAAAAAGACTGATAAGGGAAATAAACATAATCAAAAAACCCAAAAAAACGTTTAAGTCTTTGAGAGGGGTTTTGATTTTGGCAAACAAAAAGGCGGCTAAAAAGAGAATAAAAGGAATCAAAACGGCACCGAAACCAAAATAGGTAACAATGATTTGATTAATCCGAGACGGAATTGGACCAGTTTGGAGAAAAGAAAAAACAGTCAAAATAGTCAGGATAAGAAAGAAAATAAAAAAGATAGTTTGAACTGTTTCTGGTTTTAAGCGCAGACTGGGAATAATTCTCTTTTTTTTGCGACCACGTTTAGCCATAAATAAGTATACCTTTTTAGTAGCTTTGCGCAAATAACCAACGATGTTTTGATGGTTGACCGCAGTGAATACAAACACCCTTCTCTTCTGGTTGACCATCAGGTAAACAGCGGGTGGTGGCTTTGGTATCTTGTTTAATCTCGGCTTCACACTGAGGGTTTTCACACCAATGAGCTAAAACAAAACCGCGAGTGGTTGACATGATTTTTTTGAATTCATCATAAGAATCGGTGGTATGAGTGTTTTGTTGAGTGAACTCTTGATGTTTTTTCAAGAGGGTGGCTTGAATATCTGCCAAAATTTGAGTAATATTTTTATTCAAATCAGAAACTGAAACGGTTTGTTTTTGGAGATTGTCACGACGACATAAAACTACAGCATTGTTGTCAGCTTCTTTGTCACCAATTTCGATTCGCAAAGGGACTCCTTTCATTTCCCAATGATTAAACTTAAATCCGGCAGTTTCATTGTCGATAAGGTCAAGTTGACAACGATATTTAGTTTTTAGATCGGTAAAAACATTTTCGGCCAGAGTTTTGGCTTTGGAGTGACCAGGGATAGGAATAATAACAATTTGAACTGGAGCAACTTGAGATGGAAAGACTAAACCATTGTCGTCACCGTGAACCATAATTAAGCTGCCAATGGCGCGAGTGGAAAGTCCCCAACTGTTTTGGTAGGGATAAAGTTTTTGACCATTTTGATCTTGGACCGACCAGTCAAAGGATTTTGAAAAATTTTGGGATAAATCGTGAGAAGTGGCGGCTTGAAGCGACTTGCCGTTGGGCATAAGTGCTTCGATAGTGTAAGTTTTGCCAGCACCGGCAAACTTTTCAGAATCACTTTTGACACCGGTGATGCCGTAAATCGATAACAAATCACGATAAGTTTTTTTGTAAAGATCAAGAGCCCATTTGACCATGTCTTGGTTTTCTGATTCGGTAGTGTGAGCGCAATGGCCTTCCTGCCACAAAAATTCGGAAGTTCGCAAAAACAGATAAGTGCGTTTTTCCCAACGAACGACGTTGCACCATTGATTCATCATAACCGGCAAATCGCGCCAGCTTTGAGTCCATTTTTTGTACATTTCATACATAATGGTTTCCGAAGTGGGACGAATAACCAACTTTTCGGTGAGCTCTTCCCCACCACCATGGGTGACAACGGCTAATTCAGGAGCGAAACCTTCAACATGTTCTTTTTCTTTTTTTAAAAAATTTTCGGGAATAAAAATGGGAAAATAGGCATTTTGAACACCTTTTTCTTTGATAAAAGGATCCATAAAATTATGGATTCTTTCCCAAATAGCGTAACCGTAGGGACGGATAACCATACAACCTTTGACAGGGGCATAATCAGCCAAACCGGATTTGACAACAACGTCGTTGTACCATTCTGACAAGTCCTCTGACTTGAGTTTGATAAATTTTTTAGTCATGGCTTATTATACTGAATAAAGAGATAAAATATTAATTATGATTAACGATAATTGTCCAGTTTGTCAGAGAATCGAACTAATTAAACAAAATAAAAATATTTATTTTGTAAAAGAATTAAAAAGTGGATACGTAGTGTTGGCGGATTATCAATATTTCTACGGCTACACTATTTTTATTTCCAAAATTCATACTGATGAATTATATAAATTAGGAGATAAACAAAAATTATTTTTAGAAGAAATGGCAAAAGTGGCTGAAGCGGTAATAAAAACTTTTAAACCTAAAAAACTGAATTATGAGTTGTTGGGTAATTCAGACTCACATTTACATTGGCATTTGATTCCAAGATATAAAACTGACCCAAAACCGGAAACAGCAATTTGGGCGATTGAAAAAGAAATCAGGTGTAATGAAAAATATAAGCCGACAGAAAAAGGTTTAAAAAAAATGAAGAAAATGTTATTAAAAAATTTACAGTTATAATTTGCTACAATTACTCAGCAATAGTACATTTTATAAATTTAATAAAAAATGAAAAATAATAAAAAAGAGACAAGTTTGCCTATATTTAAATATCATTCAGATCCATGTGGCTCTGGACGCAAATATAAGCAGTGTTGCGGAAAATAAGTAAAATCAAGGGTTTTAGAAGATTACAAAGTGAGAAAAAGTGAAAAATCGTGAATTAGATACCTTTTAGATACCCTGAAAAATGATTAAAAAGACCAAAATTGGTCTTTTTTTGATATAATTAATATAGGAGTGATAATATGACAGATTTTAATAAAGTAAAAAATTATTATAAAAATTTTGATGAAAAGAATAGATTGCAAAATGATAATAGTGGAAAGTTAGAATATGATATGACAATGAATATATTGGGAAATAATTTACCAGCAAACGGAGTAATTTTAGATTTAGGTGGTGGAGCAGGTGTTTATTCATTTCCATTAGCAGATAAAGGTTATAAAGTATACTTAGCTGATTTATCCGAAGATTTGATTAATCAAGCTAAGAAACAAAATAATCAAAACATTATATCTTGTGATGTAGTTAATGCTACAAATCTTAGTATGTATGAAAACAATCAATTTGATGTTGTATTATTATTTGGACCTTTATATCACTTGCTTGAAAAATCAGAAAGAGAACAATGTATAAAAGAAATAAGCAGAGTATTAAAACCAGGAGGAAAAATATTTGCAAGTTTTATTCCATATCTTTCTGGTAGTATTGCAATAGTAGATAGATATTTTAGACATCCTGAACAAGTAGATATAAATAATTTATCCGAAGTATTTAAATCTGGTAAATTTAATAATTCATCAGATAAAGGATTCCAAGAAGGATATTATCCAACAATAAATGAAATAGAAAATTTATTCAGTAATAGTGGATTTGAAAAAATCACAATTAGATCAATTCGTGGATTTGGATATGAAAAAGAAGATTCACTATATAATATAGAGGATAAGAATATGTTTAATAAAGTTGTTGATTTAATTAACGAAACATCAGAAAATCCATCAATCATAGATACTTGTGGTCATGCAATGTATATTGGATATAAAAAATAATATAAAATTTAGATACCTTATTAGATACCTTTTGGTATCTTTTTCTCACTATTTATCACTTATCTTCACTTTTCATGATATTAAGAAGAGTGAAAAAGAATAAATAAAAGTGAGAAAATATAAGAAAAAAAAGAAGAAACAATAATGAAAAGTGACTGAAATATTAAATGCACTAACGCCATTAAAAACTGGATCAATAATATCAAAGAAAATTATTTGTGATGTTTGTGGTAAACATTCAGATTACTCCTACATAGGACCTTTTCATAGTCAGGATACATTGGAAAATATTTGTCCAAACTGCATTGCTAGTGGTTTCGCCGCCAAAAAATACGATGGTGAATTTACAATTGTTTATGATTATGAATGTGAAGTTGATAGTGATGAAAGTAAAAATGAATTGTTATATCGAACTCCGGGTTTCAATTCAATACAAGAGAGTCATTGGTTAAGTCATTGTAACGATTTCTGCGATTTTTTGGGAGAAGTTTCTTGGGATGATATCGTAGAATTAGGAATAGAAAAAGAAATAGAAGAATATTATAAAAAAAATTACCCAGAAGAGTGTGATTTTGAAGATGTCAAACAAAGTTTAAAAATAGGTGGTTACATTGCTGGATATCTTTTTCGCTGTCTTCACTGCAAAAAATATTGTTTTTATGCAGATGCTGATTAATTTAATTTACTAAAAACTACAATTACTATTGTGAGTGAAAAATAATTAAACAGTCAGGGTTGTTAGAGATAGTCTAAAAATAATGATTAGACTTCGATGACTAAGGGTAAGACCATGGGTTGGCGGCCGGTTTTTTGGTGAATAATTTCTTCGATATGAGCTTGAATTTCTTCGCGGATATAATCAAGATTGGCCGGACTACTGGTGGCCTCGTTGAATTTTTTAACAGTTTCTTGCTTGAGATAGTTGATAAGGTCGGTATTTTCTTTGACAAAGACAAATCCGCGACTTAAGACAACCGGTTCCTTTTCCATTTGACCGGTGGCTTTGTTGATCAGAATGACTACAGAAAACATACCATCTCCGGCCAGAAGTCTGCGATCGCGGAGAACAGTGGTACCGACATCGCCAATACCAAAACCATCAATGAGAACTTTGCGGATGGGAATATGAAAATTAGTATCAAATTTGCCGTTGCTATAAAAAGTAACAGTGGCATCGAAATCAGGCAAAATAACATTTTCTTCGGCATAACCAAGTTTTTTGGCCATAGATTGATATTGCTTGATATGACGGAAATTACCACCAATAGGCAGTAAATATTTGGGTTTGACCAGACTAATAAGAAGAGCGTGTTCTTTTTGATAACCGTGACCGGAGACATGAAGTTCTTCTTTCTCACCATAAACAACCTCAGCACCAAGTTTGGAAAGAGTGTCAATCATGGTGTAGATATTTGAGGTAGTGCCGGGAATATAATCGGGTGAAGAAAAGATGACTTTATCACCAGATCTAATTTTGATACGATGTTTACCCATAACCATTTTGCTGAGAGCAGAATCTGGCTGACCAGCAAAACCAGCAACCAGAAAAATCAGTTTGTTGTCGGGGAAATTTTTGGCTCGTTCAGGGGGAACAATGTCAGAATCATTGAGGCTAAGATAATTGAGATCTTTGGCAATACCAATAGCCTTGTCAACAGAAAAACCAACAATAACAATTTTACGGCCGACACTTTTGGCATATTCAATCGCTTGAGACCAACGAATAATATTACTAGAAATTGAGGTAACAAAGACTCGACCTTTGGCAAAGGTAATCTCATATTTAAAATTTTCGGCAATGGAACTTTCGGAAGGAGAATAACCTTCGTGATCGGAACCAAGACTGTCAGACATAAGAGCCACAACTTTTTTTTCACCAATGCGGGCGATATGACTGAGATCGGCTTGTTTACCGTCAAGCGGGAAGACATCAAACTTAAAATCGGAACCGTGGTAAAAAATACCAATAGGAGTAGTAATAGCGAAATGAAAAGTATCAGGGATGGAATGGGTCACCCGAATCGGATCGACATTAAAAACTCCTTTTTGAATAGGAATACCATCTTCGTAAACGTTGATAATGGCTCGCTGATTGACTTCACTAAGACGCGATTCGATAAAGGCGGCGGCAAGTTTGGGAGCAAAAATAGGAATTTTTTCACCTAAAACTGGTAGAACAAATTTAACGGCACCAATATGATCTTCATGACCGTGGGTAATAAAGATACCTAAAATACGATCTTTTTTGTCTTCTAAATAATGAGTGTCGGGGATTTGCATGTCAACGCCGAAAATATCTTCTTCAGGAAAACCAACACCACAGTCAACAATAATTATTTGACTTTTGGAAGTGTCGCCGTTGGGGATAAATTCGTAAACGAACATGTTTTGAGTGACATCACCAAAACCTCCCAGGGAACTAATTCTGACAGAATCTTGGTTAGATTTGAATTCTCTAACCTGGTTTTGAGCGCCAGCAAAGCTGGTTCTCGGTTTAAAATTTTTGTTATTTTTAATCATAATTTTTTGATTTGTATCTACCATTGGGGCAGATAGTGTTTAACATTGGACTCGTCAACCACAACCTGTTTGGTTTTGCCTTCAAAAATCATTTTGGCAACTTTGCGGCATAAACCTTCGATATTGCGTTGAAGAGTCCGAACTCCGGCGTCAAAACCCAAAGGACGGACAATTTGATCCCAAACTGAATTGTCAATTTTGATTTCTTCGGGGCGGAGGCCGGCTTCTTTGATAACTTTGGGGAAAATATAGTCACGGCCGATAACTATTTTTTCTTCGTCAGTATAAGAGGGCATTTGAATAACCTCAAGTCGATCCATGACAGCGGTGGCAATTCGAGAAGTGTTGTTGCAAGTGGCACAAAAAATGGCTCGAGACAGATCGACTGGATAATCAATGTAATGGTCAACAAAGTGATTATTTTGCTCTGGGTCAAGCAACTCTACTAAAACACCCATAATGGTGTTGAGAGCATCGTCGGCAACTCTGTCGATTTCATCTAAAAGAATTACCGGATTGATACTTTTAGAATTGATTAGACCTTTGATAATTTGTCCAGGTTCGGCTTCAGGGTGAATTCGAGACTGACCACGGAGATAAAGCGGGTCACCTAAGCCACCAAAAGGAATTCGGATTAACTGTCGACCTAAAACGTTGGCAATAGATTTGGCCATAGTAGTTTTGCCGGTGCCAACCAAACCGACAAACAATAAAACTGGAGCTTTGATAGGATTGTCTGGATGACGATTTTTTTGGAGGGCAAGAACGGAAATATATTCTAACAGACGTTCCTTGACAGCGTCTAAGCCATAGTGTTGCTCGTTGAGTTTTTCTCTAGCAAACTGGAGGTCAAGAATATCTTGAGTCTGAGCAAACCAAGGAACACTGATAAGATAACTGATGTATTTTGATGCAGATTGATAATTTTGCCAAAAGGATTCCTCATTACGAGAATTGATGACTAGCTGAGAAAAAAGTTCTTCTAAGTTGGTAAGTAAATTTTCCGGTAGCTTGACAGAATTAACCTTTTGACGAAGAGTCTTGATAGCTTGTTGAGTAGTCAAAACACTAGAATCCATATGAAAAGTATAATCTATTTTAGAGATAATATCTTAGTCTTAGAAAACTATTTTCTCTGTTTATAATGTTTATCCCAATCAAAACATTTTCTATCTAATGGAGAATATGGGTGGACTTGTTCATAAAAGAAATCAGAGTATTTTTGAGGAATAGTATCTAAATCCTTGCAATCATATCCGTCGAGATCAACTAATATTTTCCAAGATCCATTATCTTCTTTCCAGCCTAACCAAAACCAAGAATCGCTAGTCCTATATTTACCAATAACGGCATTATGATCTGGTGAGATTTTTATGATTTGAGTTTCGTAGTCAAGATCACTAGGTTTATATTGATATGGTTTATCTGTGTCAGCGGTAAAGTGAAAATGAAAATGAAGGGCTTTGTCAATTTCTCGGGAAGCTAATTTTTTTAGATTTTCTTGATCTAAGCTTTGAGTGTTGGGCAAAGTTTGATATTTAGTTACCACCAAAACAACAATGACTATCAAGAGGAATAATACAATAACAACATTAAAAAGATTCTTATTTTCTAAGTTTAATTTAGCTTTCATAACTAATTATACATTATTTATTTATTATTTATTTGGGTCGCTTGGAAAAGTTAGGGTTGAATTTGCGAAATTCCGGTTTGGAAGCAAACTGAGCTCGGTTGTTATTTTCTCGAGGTTGACCGGGGTGAGCGGCTTTGAACTCAGGAGAAGATAATTTAATCTGATGATTGTCGTTGAAGCCGGCAATTTTGACATTTAATTTATCACCAACTTTAATGATGGTTGAAGGATCGGATAAAAAGCCACCAGACATTTCGGAGACATGAAGTAAAGCTTCGCGACCGGGTAAGAATTCCACAAAAGCACCATAGTTTTCAACTCTGGTAACGATGCCTGAATATTCTTCACCAATCTGAACCTCTTTAATCATAGATTCAATCTCATAGACGGCATCTTCAATTGATTGTTGGTTTTGGGAAGAAATAGAAGCGGCACCAAAATCGTCAATATCAATTTGAACCTGATATTTATCCATTAGAGCTTTGATAGTTTTACCGCCACTACCAATAACATCACCAATTTTGTCTTCAGGTAATTGGACTAATTTTACTTTTGGAGCTAAGGGTGATAATTCGGACCTGGGCGCGGCGAGAACTGAATCCATTTTATCCAAAATCTGAAGTCGAGCTTTAGTGGAAGCGATAAAAGTATCACGAATCATTTGTAAAGTCAGACCTTCACGTTTGATATCCAATTGGATAGCAGTGATACCATCGCGAGTCCCAGTGATTTTAAAATCCATATCACCAAAATGATCCTCAATACCGGCAATATCAGTTAACAAAATATATTTGTCGTCGGTTTCAGCCATAAGACCAATGGAAATACCGGCAACTTTGTCTTTGATGGGAACACCAGCGTCCATAAGAGACATAGTGGAGCCACAAGTAGAGGCCATGGAAGAAGAACCATTTTGAGACAAAACTTCGGAAGTTAAAACAATAGTGTAAGGGAATTCAGATTCGCTAGGAATGACCGGAACCAAGGCTTTTTCAGCCAAGGCTCCATGACCGATTTCCCGACGACCAGGACGACCGACACGACCGGTTTGACCGGTGGAGAAAGGCATAGCCGAGTAATAGTGGATATAGCGTTTGGTAGCTTCACCATTACTATCTTGAAGATATTGTTTTTCAGCCAAAGGAGCTAGAGTGGTAACAGTGATAGCTTGGGTTAGTCCCCGTTCAAACAAGGCCGAACCGTGGGTGGTAGGCAAAACACCGACTTCCACGTTTAGAGGTCGAATCTCGTCTAATTTTCGACGATCATAACGATGACCAGAAAGAGTTTGTTGGCGAACATGAGCTTTAAGAATAGTATCGACGGCAGCAATAAGATGGTTTAAAGAAACTTCTTCGGAATCAATTTTGTCCTGATAAATTTGCTTGACTTTTTCAATAATGGTCTCCTGTCCAATCATATGAGCGCCATCGACACCATCGTCAAAGAATTTTTTAATATCAGTTTTGATTTTGGATTCAACATCTTTGATAAGATCGACAGAAGGTCCGGCAGGTTCAAAAATAATTTTGGTTTTGCCGGCTTTGGCGACAAACTCATTAATTTGAGCATTGATTTGATCGCCGGTAGTTTTAGCCAATTCAATAGCAGAAAGCATTAAATCGTTTTTGACGATATTACCGTCGGCTTCGATCATATTAACACCTTTGGGACTGGTGCAAACCAAAAGATCGAATAAAGATGATTTCAACTGATCTAAGGTTGGATTGACAACTAATTTATCGTCAACATAGCCAACTCTGACGGCAGAAACGGGACCGTTGAAGGGAATATCAGAAATTGCCAAAGCTGCGGCGGCAGCGGTAAAGGCGGGAATAACAACATCGTGATTTTTGTCATTGCTAAGGACGGTAGTAATGATTTGAATCTCGTTTAAAAACCCTTGTGGAAACAGAGGTCGAAGGGAACGGTCGATAATTCGGCCAAAAAGAATGGCAGTATCGGAAGGGGCGCCGTCGCGTTTGATCCATTTACCACCTTTGATAATGCCACCGGCATAAAGTTTGTCAATAAATTCAACAGACAAAGGAAAATAATCTTTAGTTTCGTCTAGTTTTCCCATTAAAACAGTGGCTAGAACCACGGTATCGCCAAATTGAGCGACAACTGAAGCGTTGGTTTGAGGAGCGAGTTTACCAGTGGAAAGACTGATTTTTTTGTCACCCACCAAAATATCTTGTGTATACATTTTCATAAATTAATTAATTTTAGCTGGTTATTTCTTCAATCCAAGAGACTTAGTGATAGCAGTGTATCGATCAGGTTTGTGAATAGACAGATAACGAAGCAGACGGCGACGTTTGGCAATTTTGGTTAAAATGCCGCGTTTGGCCGGAGAATCGTGTTTGTTTTCAGCTAAATGACCTTGGAGTTTTTCGACTTCTTTGGTAAGAATAGCAATTTGAATTTCCGGAGAACCGGTATCACCCTTGGCTTGAGCGTGTTTAGTAATAATTTCCTGCTTTTCTTCTTTGGTTAACGCCATATGTTATTCGGCTAAGTCCGGTAAAAATATAATATTTTGGAATGGCTCCCAAAAAACCGAATTTAGTCTAGGGGAGATTATAGCACATTAAAGAAACTTAAGGCTACTGACAACTTTTGAATCGGCACAATTTTGGCCTTGGTAAAGATTGCAGGCTTGACCTAATTCGAAAATAACAACGGTACTTTTTGTGGGATTATATTTGACGTCGACCATAAAATTGATAGGACAATCGCTTTCGGAAAGATCTTTACCGTCGCCTAAAATTTTGACATTATAAATATCTGCTGTGGGAGATTGAGTTTTTTGGCCTAATTTACAACCCGAACCGTATTTTGATTTTAAATAATTCTCAAGAGAACTGTCGTCTTTAACGTTAGCTGCATATATTTTTAGCCTAGATAATGAGTAATTAGTGCTTTTAAAATCTTCCCAAGTGGTAGTATTTTTTTGACAAGAATTGGGAGTGTAAAAGGATTTGGAGGCCAGATAAATAGTATCTCCGTTTTCAAAAAATGTTATTGGTAAATTTTTGTCCCCACAATCAATTTGATTGGTTAAAAATTTGGAAACAATCAGAGAAAAACCAAATTTATAGTTAGTATAAAGATTATAATTTGAGTCAGACTCTGTTAAAGTTGATTCCTGCTTGTTTGGAGTCGGTTGGGTGGTTATAGTTGGTGCTTGAAGGACAATTTCTGAAGAAACTTTGCTATTTATTTTGTCAGTCTTTAATTGATTCGCTTTATTATTTAAAACAAAATAAAAGACACCAACAGCAGCTAATAAAATAGCAATGGTAGTAAAAAATAAATATTTATAGGGATTGTTAGTTGAACTAGACTGATTAACTTGGACTGGTTGAGATTCCTGAATTAAGGTAGTATCTTTCATACAAACAGTATACCTTTAATTTAATGATGTGACAATTGATTATAAAAAAGTTAATTTGACCAAACGTCACTACCTTTATGAATATTCATTTGTTGGTCATAACAATCAGTCCAGTATTTGGTTGGAATATTTTTTTCAGAAAATTCGGTACACATAGGGAGATCTTGATAGTCCCAAAGTAATTCCCATTGATTATTATTTTTATAAAAATATGCGGTGGAACCAACTCTTCTGGCGTGATGATTACCCTTGGCATAGTTATCAATAATTTCTAAATCATAAATTATAGAATTTTTAGACTGAAGAATTTTTATAAAAGGTAACTGCCGTTCCCGAGCGGCTTTAACTTGGTCTGAAGTAAAACAATAAAAATGGAACCAATTCCCCATTTCTTCTATGATCGGGGATTCGGCTAGACAAATAAATTGTCCCGATTCATAAGCCTGAATGTAGTCATAAAATTGGTTATCATCCTTGTTTTTGGAAGAATTTCGAGTATTTATTTTGAAACCGTGACGAGATAAATTATTTTTGACAATTTTATTCAGATTATCAAAAATTTGGTCTAGATCTTTGTTTCTGTTAGGATTATTGGAGTCATTTTTGATGATAAATCCTATGGATAATTGAGTGGGGATAGCTAAGTCTAGATTGTCGGTGTCAATCCACCAAGCTTCGCGGGAAGAATCAAACTCAGTAACCCGATTATCGGTAGTCAATTGATTACTAATTTGATTGAATAAAATTTCCAGATCGTTGTATGACTCTAATTTGGAGACAGGTTTATTAAAAATAAAAAACAAACCAAGACCTAAACTAAGCACCAAGAGTAAATATAAAACTTTTTTGGATATCGATAACTTTTTCTCTTTCATAAAAGAGTTATATCAGTATTGATGAGTGTTTTCAAGATAAGTTGGTATTCTATGTTTTACTTAGGCGGTGGGGGTGAAATTGGGATTATTGGTTGGCTGAGGTTGAGATTCTTGACTGGCGGGGATTTGAGTGGCTCTGAGACAAATAGCACCGGCTTCGAAAGTTTCCGGAGAAACATTGATGGAAAATGATTGGGTGGCAACACGCAAACCGATAAGCAAGTTTTTGGCAATGTCATGAGTAAGATTTAAATTGAGCATAGGCAGTAAAAAAGTGAACATTTCGGAATAAGGGGCATCTTGATCAACTAAACCAGTTTTAGCCCAAGGTTTGAGATTGTTTTGAGGAGAAATCTGCACCCAAGTGCCAGAATTAACTATATTGGAATTGACCCCTAAACTGGTTTCATCACCCAGAATAAAGTTAACGTCAGCGCTACCGGACTGATTGGTAACCAAAATTTGATTTTGAGAGACTTTTGGAGAACCGTCTTTGGTTTGAACTACTAAGTTTAATTTGCCGTTATCTTGGTTGTAGTTGACGGTTTCAATTTGATCAAGAGGATAGTCAAGAGTAATGACTAAATCATTTTGATTGTGAGTGTCGGTAACCATTTCTAAACCACTAAGTTTAGAATAGTTAGCGTCGGGTTTTTGGGGGCAAAAAAGCTTGGTATCAAGATTATTGTTTTTAAGAGACAAAGCCAAAGCTAAACCGGCAGATAAACTATCGATACTTAACTGAGGGACGACAACCAAAGCTGTCTTGGCAGTTTGAAGCAAATTTTTGATGTCATCGACTTTGTAGTTTTTCATAAGAAATTCATTTCTGATAAGACAATTTGGCAATTATCAGAAAGCCTGCTTTAATTCTTATTATTTTTTAATTAAAACTAAACGGCAAGCTAATTAAGTGCCATTTACGTCTTGTTATAGGATATTATAACATCGTTTAACTTAAAGTCAATATAAGGCTTAAAAGTCATACCACAATCGGAACCAGACTTGACTTTGTCAATAATATCTTTACCGTGACGAATACCCTCAACCTTGGTGTCTTTGATAATTTTGCCGTCTCTTTTGAGGTGAATTTGATCACCTTTAGTAATTTCGCCTTTGGTACACTGAATACCGGCAATTCTGACTTTGTCAATTTTGAATTCAGCTTTGATGATCCCCTCGCCTAAAATAGTTTCATCAATGGTAGGTTCCAACATTTTGAGAACTTGAGATTGAATATTTTCGATAATTTCGTAAATAATTTTGGACTGAAAGACTTTGACTTGATTTTTTTCCGCTAATTTGAGGATTTGTTTGGGAGTGTTGACATTGAAAGCAAAAATTTGAGCATTGCCGGTTTCAGCCATAAAAACATCATTGTCAGTAATGGCGCCGACACCTTCGGATAAAATGTAAACATCATCGGAAAAACTGCGTTTGAGAGCCTCAAGAGTGCCTTCAACATCGGCTTTGAGAATGATTTTCAATTTGGGATTGTCTTCGTCGTATTCATACTTGACTTTACATTGAGAAGTAGGAGAAGGCAGACGTTTTTCAGGAGTAACCAAACTGCCAACACAAGGAACTAATTCGAAACCTAAAACTTTAACCGGAGTGCTAGGACCGGCAGATTTAAGAGATTGACCTTTGTCGTCAACAATGGCTTTGACTTTGCATAAAATATCGTCGGCATAAACTTGATCGCCAAGATTGAGAGTACCTTCTTGGACAATCAAGGAAGCCACTGGACCGCGGGATTTATCAAGTTTAGACTCAATAATAAAAGCTTGAAGAGGACGATCAGGGTAAGATTTCAGCTCTAAAATTTCAGCGTTAAGCTTAATAAGCTCTAATAGTTTATCAATTCCTTGACCGGTTTTGGCGGAAACAGGGACAACGGCAGTTTGACCGCCGTATTCTTCAGGAGTAAAACCAGCTTCAACCAATTGACCTTTGACCTTGTCGGGAGAAGCGCCTTCAAGATCCATTTTGTTCATGGCAACAATAAAAGGAATATCATTTTTTTTGATATGTTCAATACATTCTTTGGTCTGAGGCATAATCCCTTCGGTGGCAGCAACAACTAAAACGGCAATATCGGTAATACTGGCGCCACGGGTGCGCATGTCACAAAATGCGGCATGACCGGGGGTGTCAATAAAAGTAATTCCTTGAACTTGATAAGCGCCGATATGTTGAGTAATACCACCGGCTTCGCGACGGATAACATCGGTAGATCTGATTTTATCCAAAAGACTGGTTTTACCATGATCAATATGACCCATAACAGTAACAATGGGCGGACGAAAGGTATTAGATTGAGTTAATGTCATATTTTAGAAAACCAGAAACTATGAATTTATTCCTGATTTTGAGTTATTTTAATTTCCAATCCAACTAGCTGACCGGCCAAACGGACGTTTTCACCGCCACCACCGATAGCTAAAGCTAATTGATTTTCAGGAACAGAGACAGTGGCCACATTTTGGTCAATAGAAACAACTTTGATGTCCTCGGCTGGAGATAAAGCCTGAACTACAAAATTATTGATATTTTTAGAAAAGGGAACCACATCGACTTTTTCAGAAGGTGGCAATTCGTTGAGAATGGCTTGAATTCGAGAACCTTTTTGACCAATACAAGAACCGACTGGATCAACACCAGCTTGAGTGGAGGAAACAGCTACTTTGGTTCTTTCGCCAGCTGATCTGGCTATTTTTTCGATAGTGACAGATTTGTTGCCGACTTCGGGAACTTCGCGAACAAATAATTGTTTGATAAATTCAGGATCGCGGCGGGAAAGGATAACTTCGCTTTTGCCGGTTTCTTCGTCTTTGACAATCGATTTGAGTAAAAACCATTTACGACTACCCAATTGAATGACTTCACCGCGAATTTGTTCGTCTTTGGGGCAAATACCTTCAGTTTTACCAACGCCGACGACTAACTTGTAAGGATCAGATCGCAAAACAATACCGGGAACTAATTGACCGACTTTCTTTTGGAATTCACTAATAACGGTTTCTTTTTCGATTTCGTGAATTTTTTGATCAATAACCTGCTTGGCGGTTTGAGCGGCAATACGACCGAATCCGGGTGGAGTAACTTCGATTTTTTTATTACCTTCGAGTTTAAAAACTTTGAAAGAACCACTGTCAGCGGAAAGTTCAACTTCGAATTGATCATCTTCAGAAACTTCTTGACCACGTTCTTTTTGGTCGCGTTTGTAGGCAGAAATCAGTCCAAGTTCGATAGAATCCAAAATAGATTGGACATCGATGTTGCGTTCGCCGGCAATTTGGGCCACGGCGGCGGCGAATTCAGTTTTTGGTAGTTTTCTTAGATCCATAAATCTCCTTTTTTGGCGATTTACAAAAAAAGGGGCCTTGCCAGCCCCAAATTCAAATCGCAAAAAATTATATTAGTGGAATATTATAGCAGAAAATTGAGCAAAGAAAAAGCGCCCGTTTGGTTGTTTTTGCAAACCTTACAGGCGCTGTGGCAGTTTAGTGTGGGAGGGATTGAGTTCTAGAAATTTTTTGGCGCTGTAGATAAATCAAACAGTCATCAAGAATTTTATGATTTCCGTGACTGCTTCATTTTCCTCAAGAGGGACGTCGATGTTGCCTTCGTGTTGAAATAAGTTCATGTAAAGGTTTGCCTTTCCATCACGATTACGGATTACAAACAGGATAATATATTGGTAAGAACTCCAAGAAACCTTGAAAAAGATACGGTAGGGCGGTTTTATGGTGGGAGAAACAGAAAAGTGAACATTTTGTTGGTTTAGGATTTCGTTGTGAGGGTTGTCAGTGATGATGTTGATAATTTTCCTCCTTAAAGGGAAAAAGGCTGGATCTTCTTCAAGACTTGCTGCTATAAATCTCAAAATATTTAAGCAGCCAGCCAACAGTTTTTGGTCGTGAGGAAATTGCTTTTGAAGTTCTTTCTCATAAACTTGTCTTTCTTTGGCTTCTTCTTTGGCTTCTTCTTCAGCTTTTTTTTGAATTGCTTCTTGTCTTTTCCTTTCTTTTTCGGCATTTTCGGCAATAGATTTTTGGATCTGAGTGATGGCGACACCTCTTATACCTACCTCTGAATTCATAGTATTCCCCTCCTTAAATAAATTGTTCAAGTGCACCCGCTTTTGGGTTCGGATGGATTATAGCACAAATAATCAATAAATTAGTAACTACAGGCTAAATAGTAGTGATTTAAATTTATCAATGGAATTGATACGACAAAAAGTTGATTATTTGAACAGGCTGATTAGTTTTTTGATAATCAATTGATTTTCTTCTTTTTGAATAAGATTTTTTTCATCTGAAGTCATTTCAATAAATGGTTTATTGAACTTGGCCGGACCTTGAAGGCTATTCAAAGGCCAACCAGAAATTTTTGTATCTGAAGCGGGATAAAAAAACTTAATTTGACGATCAAAAGAAACAGTATTTAGTTTATTGTTTAACATTAAGGTATAAGCAATCCGCCAATAACCGGTGCGTTTAGCTTCGGGAACATTTTTAATTACGTTTTCCCAATAATCAAATAATTCACTATCGGTGGCGTCTAAATTATGATTAATCCGTCTGACATTAACTCCGGGTTGTTCTGATGGCGGGAGAAAATCAACAAATAAGGACTCATCCTCACAGAAGACAGGCAAATTTGTTCTTTGAGAATAAAACTTGGCTTTAATTTGAGAATTTTCTTCCGCAGTATCACCAGTTTCGGTAGGTTTTTGATCAATTCCAATATCTTTTAGGCCAACTATTTTTTTGGAAAGAGGGGTTAATAAATTTTGATAATAATCAAGTTTAGCGGGATTGTGAGTGCCGATAACTAGAGTTTCCAATTTCATTGGTTCTATTATAAACCAAGCTGGCGGACAAGATCCTTTTGACGAGGAGTGAGACGAGTGGGAATTTCAACCATAAGACGAATATAAAGATCGCCAATACCAAAGCCAGAAACTTGCTTGATACCACGACCACGAAGACGGATAAGAGTGTTGGGTTGAGTGCCGGCTTTGACTCTGACTTTAACCGGTTCGGTGAGAGTTGGCACTTCAATTTCAGTACCCAAAACTGCTTGAGAAAAAGTAAGGTTGATAGTGACAAAAATGTCGTTACCTTCACGTTTGAAAACTTTATCGGGAAGAACATCAATATATAAAATAAAATCTTTAAATCTGATTCTTTGACCATCATCAACACCGGCAGGAATTTTAATTTTACGACGTTTACCATCAATATTGAATTCCTTTTCTACTCCTTTGGCGGCTTCCAAAAAAGAAATGCTGATTTTGTAAGTCTCTAGGCGTTTGCCTTGACTGCGTCCGGTAAAACCAGCCCCAAAAAATTGTTCAAAAATATCAAAAGGGTTGCTAAAACCGCCAAAATCAAAGTCGGCACCACCGACGTTACCACTGCTTTGGGTATAAGTAAAGTTAAAAGGACCACTTTGTTGAGTGTAAGTTCGACCACCAGCCGGTCCAGCGTTGGGGTCAAAAGCGGCGTGACCAAATTGATCATAAGCGGCTCTTTTTTGGTCGTTACTTAAAACTTCGTAAGCTTCGTTGATTTCTTTGAATTTTTCTTCGGCGTCGGCAGCTTTGTTGTGATCAGGATGATACTTAAGAGCCGATTTACGATAAGCGCTTTTGATATCACTTTTGGTGGCGTTTTTGGAGACACCCAAAACTTCATAAAAATCTTTTTTCATAGAAGTTATTTTAGCGAAATAATTTGAAAACCATAGCGGTCAATTTCTTTTTTGGACCACATCCCGCTGGCTTCAATATCTTTGGTTTTTAGAACAAAAGTAATTTGTTTTTTGATTTCACGACCAGTAAATTGCTTGGTTTTAGGGTCAAATTCCTGCAAAACTAAAGTGTCGCCGACACGATATTGCCAGTCGGCTAAACGAAGATCGAATGTTTTATCACCAGAAATTACTTTTTCAAACAATTCAGGCCAAGCCTTTTTTTTAATAATCATTTTTGATTGTTAAATACACAGGGGCGCGTCTACTGACGCGCCCCTGTGTTAAAAGTTTATTCAACAACTTCGCCTTCTTCGGCATCTTTGGTGTCTTCAGAACCGGAAGATGCTTCTTCAGATGGTTGACCTTGAGCTTGAGCTTCGGGACCGTCGGTGGGCGGAGTTTGTTGTTGATGCTGTTGTTGATAGATAGCAGCGCCGACAGTTTGAAGAATCTGACTGAGTTCTTCGCTAGCTTTGTTTAACTCATCAATTTGAACATCAGCCTTGGTAAGAACATCTTTCGACTCTTTGATTTTGGTTTCAATTTTTTCTTTGTCTTCAGACTTGATCTTGTCACCCAAGTCTTTGAGAGTTTTTTCGCCAGAGAAAATAGTGCCATCAAGCCTATTTTTGGCTTCAGCTAAAAGACGTTTGTCTTCATCTTCGCGGGCATGAGCTTCGGCATCGCGCTTCATCTGCTCAACTTCTTCTTCTTTGAGATTAGTAGCATTTTGAATAGTAATCCGCTGTTCTTTGTTGGTACCCTTGTCTTTGGCAGAAACGGAGAGAATACCGTTGCTATCGATATCAAAGGTAACCTCGATTTGAGGCATACCGCGAGGCGCCGGAGCAATACCGTCCAAAATAAACCGACCGAGGGATTTGTTATCAGCGGCCATAGGTCGTTCGCCTTGGAGAACATTGATTTCCACCTGAGGTTGGTTATCAGAATAAGTGGTGAAAATCTGAGATTTCTTGGTAGGCACGGTAGTATTGCGATCGATGAGAGGAGTGCGAACACCACCAGCAGTTTCGATGCCTAAGGTCAATGGAGTCACATCTAACAGAACAATATCTTTGACTTCGCCGGTCAAAACTGCTCCTTGGACAGCGGCACCAATGGCAACAACTTCGTCGGGATTGACGTTGTTGTTGAGATCTTTACCAAAAAAGTTTTTAACAACTTCTTGAACTTTAGGCATACGGGTCATACCACCAACCATAATGACTTCTTTGATATCAGATTTGGAAACACCGGCATCTTTAAGAGCTTTTTCAACCGGAACGATAGTTTTTTGAATAAGATCATCAACCAATTTTTCCAGTTCAGAACGAGTCATTTTCTTGGTTAAATGAAGCGGTTGACCGTCTTTTTGAGTGATAAAAGGTAGGTTAATTTCGGTTTCAGCGGCGCTAGAAAGCTCAATTTTGGCTTTTTCAGCGGCTTCACGAACCCGTTGGAGAGCTTGAGGATCTTTACCTAAATCAACACCATTTTGTTTTTGGAAGTCATCAATGATCCAGGTAATGACCTTTTGATCAAAATCATCACCACCAAGGAAGGTATCACCGTTGGTGGATTTGACTTCAAAAATACCGTCGCCGATTTCCAAAATAGAAATATCGAAGGTACCACCACCCAAATCATAGACAGCAATAAGTTCATTTTGTTTTTTGTCCATACCATAGGCAAGAGCGGCAGCGGTAGGTTCGTTGACAATCCGTTGGACATTGAGACCGGCGATTTCACCGGCTTGTTTGGTAGCTTGTCGCTGAGAATCATCAAAATAGGCCGGAACAGTAATAACGGCATCAGTGACTTTTTCACCTAAGTATTTTTCGGCATCGGTTTTACATTTTTGCAGGATCATAGCCGAAATTTCTTGAGGAGTATAAGTTTTGCCACCAATTTCGACAGCGGCGGTTTTATCTTTGCCAGCGACAATTTTGAATGGAGCCACTGATTGAGTTTTTTTAACTTCAGGATCATCAATTCGACGACCCATAAGACGCTTGACACTGTAAACAGTATTTTCAGAATTGAGAACCATCTGCCGTTTGGCAAGATCACCAACCAGTTTTTTGACTGGTTCAACAACTGAAGGGATAGTATTTCGACCTTCGGCGCTAACAATAATTTTGGGAGTGCCGCCTTCCATAACAGCGACACAAGAATTGGTAGTTCCAAGATCGATTCCAATGATTTTGTTTGACATATATATATAGCTTTAGAACGTTGAGACGTTTGAGCTTAATTTAAAAAATAATTATTAATTAATATTAATTTAGGTCAGATTTACCAACAACGACATGAGCCGGTCGGATAACGTGACCATTTAATTTATAACCGGGTTTTTTGACAGAAATAACTAAATTGTCTTGACCGGGAACAGCTTCGACACATTCCATAGTTTCGGGATTAAATTTATGATTGAGAGCCTCAATTTCTTCAACACCCTCGGTTTTGAGAACTGATATAAATTTGTCGATAGCGATTTTGAGACCGGCATCTTGGAGATGTTGGTAAGTAAGATTAAAATCATCTAAGACTTCAATCATTTTGGTAACCATGGCAGTAGTAGCTAGAGTCACAAAAAGTTGACGTTGGGACTCAATTCTTTTTTCAAGATTGGCATAGTCAGCCAAGGACCGTTTGAGTCTATTTTCCAACTCAGAGATTTTTTGAGATTCGGCGGAATCAGTTTTAGATTTTTTAGTTTTGGTCATAGATAATTAACGAGTAATTTTGGAGATAAGATTGGCAAAGTAGTCAACAGTAGGAACAACGTGCGTATAATGAAATCGGGCTGGACCAACAACACCAACAACACCCCGATGGGGACCAGCTTCATATTTCTGGTAAACAAAACCACAGGGTTCGAGATGTTCAATACCCAAATCTTCACCGATTAAAAGATGGACAAAATCATCATCATTGTCGGCGACAGCAGAAGCTTTGTTGATAATGTCAAACCAAAAATTGTAATTATCCAACAAAGACAAAACAGTTTTGGTAACATCGATGTTATAAAATTCGGGTTCTTCCAATAAATTAGAGGCGCCGTGACTGTAAATAATACCGTGATCGGTGGTGGCGATAGCCATAGATCGGGTGCGGTTAGCTAATTCTTTGGTAGTCTCGCGAAGGAGTGAATCAAACTCGTTGCGATAATCCCAGACTTTTTCTTTAACACCAATTTCTTCACTGGCGGAAAGATTTTTAGGCGTCATCAAATTTCGGACATAATATTTGAGACCCATTGAAGTCGGTGAACGACCGGCGGAAAGATGACCTTTCTTAAGAAAGCCCATCTGAGTTAGAGTCGCCATTTCGTTTCTAATGGTGGCTGAAGAAATCCCCAAAGAATACTTTTTTTCCAGGGTTTCAGAACCAACCGGAGAGGCGGTTTCGATAAATTCCTCAGTAATACACTTGAGAATTTTTATTTGTCGTTGAGTTAGATCTGCCATATTAGCAATATAATAGACTGACTGCTAACAGTTGTCAAGAGGGATGGATAATTTACTTTTTGAATATGAAAAAAATCAGACCAAAAAGTAGAGCAATAATAACTAGGTTAATAATAGATAATTGACGGAAAGATTGGAGCAAAAAAATAGAGGTAAGATAAAAAGAAATCAAAAAAGAAAGAAAATAATTTTTGGAAAAGATAAAATTTAAGGACAAAAATCCGGCAAAGATTATTACAAAAAACATAATTCTAGCCCAGAGAAATTGAGGGGAAACATAGTTGATAAACAACAAAAAAACTGACCAAATCAAAAGAGAAAAGTAGAAAAATTTATGATTCATTGAGTTGTTTGATAGGATCTTCGCCTTCAGTCTTGATTTTATTGACAATTTTGACTAACTGATTGGTTCTGGTGGAATCAACCTTGTGATAATGTTTTTGAAGAGTTTCAATTTTAGTGCCGATTTCTTTGAAAGCTTGATTGTAAGTATCAAATTCCTCGGCAAATTTTCTAATATAACCAATGATATTGGCAACGTTTTTCTGGTAACGGAAATTATCGTAAGACTGATGAACCATACGAAGGATGGCAGTAAAACTGAAAGGACCGGCTAAAATAACTTTTTTGGTCATAGCTTCCTGCCAAATCTCAGGGAAACGATCATAGATAAAACTGAAAATCATTTCATTGGGAATAAAAAGAATCACAAAATCAACGGTATTTTTTTCGGGATTAATATACTCTCTGGTAGTAACTTCTTTGATTTTAGCTTTGATGCTTTGTTCAAACAATTTTTTGTACTCTTCTTTTTGAGATTTAGTCTCGGCTTCACTCATTTTGACCAAATGTTGATAAGGGAATTTGGCATCAATGTTGATTTTGACACCGTCGGGAAGATAGACGGTAAAGTCAGGACGAGAGACATCGCCGGCCACCTGCTTGTCGTAGTTAACACCGGCAACAAAGCCGGACATTTTGAGTAAATCTTCGGCAACTTGTTCGCCAAATTGCCCCCGCAGTTGATTGTTACTGAGAACGTTTTTGAGACCTTCAGTGGTAATTTTAAGTTGTTGAGTAAGGGTTTTTTGCTCTTCCAATTTTTCGGCTAAACTGGAAAAACTGCCGATTCTCCCCTTTTCAACCTCCTCCAATTTTTTGTTATTTTTGTCAATTTCTGTTAAAGCTCGGTTAACCAATTCCTCAATGGCTTGTTTTTTGTTAGATAAATCGGTGCTAACTTTTTCGTTGGCAAGATTGATTAAATTAGTATTAGCTTGATTTAAAATTTCGGGAAATTTTTGATTGAATTGGTTAAAAAATTCGGAACTGATGTCAGCAGCAGTATTTTTCTTGTTCTTGAGAATCAAAAAAACCAAGGCTAAGAGAATTAAAACTAAGAGAATATAAATGTAGGTCATAAAAGATTTTATCACCTAAATCTAATCTCCTCTTTAACAAGGGGGGATTTGAAATTACTTTATTCCAGTAGTACCGAGACCGCCGCGGGAAGGATGAGACATATCATCAACTTCGTTAAACTCAAAATTTTCACACTTGATTAAAAGTAACTGACAAAGACGAGTCCCTTTGTCAATATGAACCGGTTGATCAGTAAAATTGTAAGCGGCAAAAAGATATTCATCGTCGTTACCGCAAAAATCGCGATCAAAAACACCAACACTGTTGGCAGACATCAGACCGAGTTTGTGAGTTGAACTACGAGGAACCATTAAAATAAAGTAACCGTCGGGGATTTTGATGGCGACATTTAAGGGAATGTAAGCAATTTGTTTAGGGTCGATATCAACATCAAGGCGAGCGCAAAGATCGACAGCGACAGCGCCGGCAGTTTTGTGAACCGGTAAGGGCAGAGTTTTATCAAAACGTTTAAGATTAAGTTTCATTATTTATATATAGCATGGGTGCCGATGGAATGAAACCAAATTTCATTTTCATTTTCAAAAGAAAAAACAATTCTATAATGGTAATCTATTGAGAAAGAATAAAAGCCCTTTAATTTTCCTGTAAGTGGATGAGTTTTAAGACAAGGATCAAACGGGTTGGTTCGGAAAATTTTTTCCTTAACTTCTAGCTTATTTTTAATTAATTTTGAAACTTTTTTATATTCTTTAAGAAAATTTGAAGAAAGATATATTTTCACTACAATTTATTTTATAGTTTTTTTAGGTCTTTGAAAGATTTAAGCAAGAACTTATTCCCTTTTTGCATTTCTTTGCGACTGGTTTTGAGAGATTTTATAATCTCTGACTCAGATTTTTCTCTTAGAAGACTCCTAAAAAATTCGCTTTTGCTAGCAAAACCACCTTTTTTGACTGAACGGTTGACGTAGTCGGCCATTGATTTGGGTAAGGAGATGTTAATAATTTGTCTCATAACGCATTGTAACACAAAATGTTACAAAAAATAATTACTTGAATGCGTTACACTCTACCAACACCACCAGAGGAAACATTTCTTGGGTTTCGGTTGATCTTTAATTGGTGGAGGTGTGGGAACAGCAGTAGCTTTTGGAGCAGCCACAGTGGGTGTTGGAGTGGTAATAGTAGTAAACAATGTTTTCGATTGTTTGGTAACTAAATTAGAAGACAATGAGGTATTTGTGGTACTGACTGCGGGGAAATTTTTGTAATAAATCTGATGATTAGTTTTAAATTTCATAATATTACTCCAATCCCCAGTGGCACAGCCATTTTGACCTCTGACTTTAACATAGTAAGTGGTATTTGGTTTTAAGAAATAAATACTATGACTTTGAACTCCCTCTCTAAGAAGAGTAACTTGTTCTCCATGTTCCTCAGCATTGGGGTTAGTGGAAAAACTAATGAAATATTGATTGGTGTCAGGCAGTGGAGTAAAGAACAGTTTGGCTGAATTATAGGTAGTATTTATTTGAAATAAATCAGACTTAAATAGTGGTCTGGCGTCAGTGCAGGTAAAACTATAACTTGGCGGTGAAGACACACTTACAGGCTGATGAACTGGAGCTTGGGTCGGAGTCGGAGTTGGGGTTGAGGTGGGCATAGGTGTCGGGGTTGGAGTTGAGGTTGGTGGAACTGGAGTCGGAGTTGGGGTTGAGGTGGGCATAGGTGTCGGGGTTGGAGTTGAGGTTGGTGGAACTGGAGTCGGAGTCGGGGTTGAGGTGGGCATAGGTGTCGGAGTTGGGGTAGGTGGCATAGGTGTTGGAGTCGGAGTGGAGGTGGGCATAGGTGTTGGAGTGGGAGTTGAAGTTGGCATGGGTGTTGGAGTTGAGGTTGGTGGAACTGGAGTCGGAGTCGGGGTTGAGGTGGGCATAGGTGTCGGAGTTGGGGTAGGTGGGATTGGCGTGGGTGTCGGTGTCGGAGTTGGGGTAGGTGTCGGCGTAGGAGTCGGGGTTGGGGTTGGGGTTGGTGGTGCGGCAGTAGAAAAGCTGTAATTGTCGGCATAAGAACTATCAGCAATAGTCGAATTGTCTCCCAATGCTTTAACAGTCCAATAATATGTGGTCCCTTCACTCAATGCGGAACCCAAGGCTGTAGCTGCTGAAACCGAAGTGGTATTGGCCGCAGTGGTAGTACAATTGGCCGGAGGAGAGGTATTTGATATGCCAATACAAACAGAATAACCAGTTTCATTGGGGTTGGTGTTGGTGTCAGTCCAGCTTAAATCGGTATCCGTAGCCACAGAGCTAGACCCATTAATGGGACTGGAAAGTGTGGGAGGATTAAGTGCCACGTAGTTTCCCTTGCGGATATTATCAAAATCCGCGATGGTTTTGGGTGTATTGAAAATCACCACCTCATCCATCAAACCATCAAAAAAATCATTAAATGAAACACCATTATAGGCTGAGCCAATGGCAAAGGGTCCAGTCTGTGGAGACATAGTCGTATTATATGTTATAGACGCGTCCACTATGACCGTGTCATCTTCTCGAACCAGCTTACTAATCAAAGATTTGTTTGAAGCATTGTAACTCAAACCCAAGTGATACCAATTATCTGTAGAAAGAGCAACTGAACCGATAGTACGAGTCTCAGATCCGATATACATGACTAAGCCGTTCTCGTCATATCTTAAAAGGAATGATCTTTGTCCAGGACTACCCTTTGATGTTAATGTGTAAACGCTTGAATGAGGTAAGGAGTTAAGTTTAAACCACATTGAGATGGCGAAGCTGGTGTTACTGGTGCCCGACTTACCGGGAAATTTGGAACATAAATTAGCATCATCTTGGTATAAATAAGCACTACGAGCTCGAACAAAAGATCCAGAATAATTACCCTCTTTACTGAAGCGTTAGCGGTAACAGAATCTGATGAATTAACCAGTGAATTGGCACCACCGCATCCCACGACAGGAGAATTGTTCGTAGTTAAGGCACCCGACTCTAAACGATATAAGCCAACGACACTGAAATCATTACTAAAATCATTAACCGCTTGAGCCGGTACCGGGCTAATCATCATCAACAGTAACGTTATCAAAAATACTCTTCGAAGTACTCTATTGAGAGAATACATAATTTTATTATGAAACTGTTTTAAAAATTTTTCAACTAGTTTTTATACTTGAATAATTTCGTAATTATTATTGATGACTTTTAGATATTGGTAATTAGTTAAAGGAACGATTTTGATATTTTCGATATAAAATTTATTGAATTCACTTTTGTATTCTTCATACAATTCTTGATTCCCCCAATGAGGTAGGATAGCTAGATCAATAATTTTTAAACCTTTAGATTTTAATTGGAGAGCTTTGGATACTTCATCAGCAGTAGAAACTAAATCAATATGATCGCCTATAATCATAGAACCAGCGCTGGAACCGATATAAATCGTATCTGGATTTGTTTTATCTTTAAGAATTTCATCAAACCCAGATTTAATAACCTGATCGAGTAAATAGAAAGGGTTACCTCCACAAACAAAAATTAAATTGATATTTTCTAATTTGGTAATAATTTCTTCTTTTTTAAGACCAGTAATTGAAAATTCAGTTTTAAGATTAAAACCCATTTTAATTAAAGCATTACGGTCATTATCTACCCATTGAGTATCTTCATTGTAAACTTCAGAAGCAGTAGGAATAAAGGCAACATTATATTTATTAGAAGACATGGGGAGATTTTTTACTATGTCACTTAAAACATAATTAGCAGCGGAAGTTAAAAAGAATTGTCTCATTTGAAATATTTTTCAAATAAATAATGAAAGTGGTCGGGGTCGGGGCAATCGGGATTGGGGGCAAAATTTAGACTGGTAATCTGGTGGAAAACGTCGCTAATTTGTTTTTTTAATTTATCAGTATCTTCTTGGGTGATGGTGTAAGTTTTGCGAACAAAATTACCTCTGTTATTTTTTTCAACAAAGTCAATGGTGCCGGAAACGACATCATAAGGAAAAGATTTGGTTTGGGAACAAAGTATTTTATAGAAGACTAATTGACGGAAATAATCACCATCGGGGCCAAGTTGTTTATTTTTGGAATCGGGTTTGCCGGTTTTATAATCAACAACACCAACTTTGTTGCCGCCGATAAAATCGATGCGATCTATCTTGCCGGTGAGAGGGATATCACCCAAGCGAACATTTTTGAATTTGAAATCGTGTTCGGTCAGACAATTGCCATTAAAATTTGATTGATAATGTTGATAATAATCGGTAAGAATTTGTCGACCGCGTTGGTTGAGGTTGGCAAAATCGGTATCGGAGAGATTTTCTTTTTTGAGATTGTCTTCAAAAACAGACAAAAATTTATCCAGAGGAATTAAATAATTATCTTGTTTGTAAACTTGAGTCAAATAAGCCAAAGCACCGTGAACCCCGCTACCAAAAGACATAACCTTGGATTTTGGAGAAGGCAGGCGCATTATGGTTTTGAAAAAGAAACAAAGAGGACATTTGAGATAGGAATTTAGATGAGTGATATTAAAACGATACTTACTGGCTAAAAATTCGTGGAGATAATCTTTGAGAGAATCAGACTGAAGTTTAGGGGATTTGGGATAAAAAGAAAATAATAAAGCTTGAGACTCAAGTTCGGGAGTAGTTTGAGATGATTCAATTCTTGAGGGATTAATTTCGGCAATAAAACGGGAACGGGTTTGTTCCTTTTGAGAGTCATTGAATTTGGTGTATGAAAGATAAATCTGTTGCATAGCCCGGGTAAGAGCCACATAAAAAAGACGGCGATCTTCTTCGAGACTGTCGTTTTCCAAATCGTATTTGACGACTCCTAAGGGGAGTTTGATAAAGGATCTAGCCGAGACAGTATCCCACTTTGAGGACAAAACTTTGATTAAAAAAACGTGTTTGAATTCCAAACCTTTGGCTTTGTGAACAGTCATCAATCTGACAGCATCTTTGGCCTGAGTAATCAAAGGTGAAGAATTAAGTGACAGTTTATTTTCGACCAAAAGATCGATTTTTTTGATCCAATCAAAAAGGCTGATTTTTTCCAATGATAAAGTTTGTTTGAGGTGGGAATAAAGAGTATTGAGTTGTTTAAGAAGGCTGAGATGACGATGTTTGAGGACAAATTTTAGAAAACCAAAACGGCGGATAATAAGGTTGAACAATTCGTCAGCCGGCAAGTTTTGACTTTGCTTGTTGACTTCGGCAACCTGAAAAACAAATCGATCAATTTTTTTGATAAATTTGGAAGAAAAATTGTTTTGGGCTAAAAAATCATGATTCAAAATACTACCAGAAAGATCTAATTTTTGAGAATAAACGGTGTGAAAAAGTTTATAAAGTTCTGAGGCGGGAAAATTGAGAAATTTAAAAGAAAGAAGGTGAGCCAAAAGAGTATCATCGTGGGGCGAAGCCAAATATTTTATAAGAGTGAGGAGTTGTTGGATTTCGATAGTCTCAAGAATATTGATGGCGTCGGAACGGAGATAAGGAATATGGTTTTGGGTAAGAAACGGCAGTAGATCATTGACATCGGCATTATTGCGATATAAAACAGCAATATCTTGACCTTGAACGCCGGCATCAATGAGTTGTTTGATTTGCTGGGATATCCAAAAATTTTCCTCAACAGAGGTGTTGGCGGCAAACAAATTTATAGGATTGGGATCAAATTGAGAATTGGAAGTCAGAGATTTGTCAATATTGTTGATATATTGACTGATTCGACCTTGATTTTGGGAAATAACATCATTGGAAGAATCAAGAATAAGTTGGTGACTACGATAATTATTTTTAAGAACAATGGGCTGTTTGATTTGAGAACGGTATTTTTGATAGAAATCAAAAATGTTTTCAATATTGGCGCCTTGAAAGCGGAAAATTGATTGATCGTCATCGCCGACGACAAAGATATTGGGGTTGTCCTGATCTTGAACCAATAAATTGAGAATGCCCATCTGGGAAGAGTTGGTATCTTGAAATTCATCAACCAAAATATATTGATAAATTTCTTGGTAAGCAGACAAAAGATCGCGATGATGACTGAAAGCGTCGATAACCCAAAGAATCATATCTTCATAATCATAAAGTCCCCGCTTGTTAAGAATGTCCTGATAACGATGATAAATTAAGGACAAATCTTTGATTTTGGGCAGATTGATTTGAGTTTTTTGGATAAAATCTTTGACTTTTTGTTTGAGTTGAGAGAGGGTAATTTCTGCCAATTCAAATAATTTTAAAAAATAAGTCAAACGCGATTGATAAAGAACATTAATATTAGAACTAAGAGATAAAAGGCGGATTTGAGAAACAATTTCTGATTCAGTTTTTTTGGAAGCGCGAAGAGAACTAATTTTTTCTAAAACCGGAATAGCGGCGGAAATAAAGTCGGCAGAATCTTGAACTAAACGGTCAAAATCTGATGGAGAAATATTTTCTTTTTTGAGCGAAGAAAGAGAGGAAATAATATCTTTTTGATAAAAATAAGGAGAATTGAAGTTTTTGAGAGGACTGGTAGCGGGAAGTTGATCAATTAACGACCTGATAATTTCGATTTGGGTAATATCGTCAACAGGTTGAGATTCAACAGTGGAGGTCAAAAAATATTCAGGATGATCTTTGATAACGGAATTGCAAAAACCGTGAAAAGTGGAAATACGAACGCCATAGCCGTCGGGACCGACTAATTTGATGAGTCGATCCCTCATATTGATAGCGGCATTTTCGGTAAAAGTGAGACAAAGAATATTGCTGGGATTAACTTGAGTTTGATTAAGGATATTGCCGATTCTGACAGCAATGGTTTGGGTTTTGCCGGTACCGGCGCCGGCAATAACCATCACCGGACCCTCGATGGTATCAACAGCTAATTTTTGTTCTGAATTGAGGCGGTTGTATTCATTTAAAAATTTTGGGTGAAAATCTTGGTCCATTGGTTTATTTTAACTTAAAAAATGATAAAATCAGGGATGAAGGAAGGGGTAATTTTGTTTGATATTGATAGGACAGTGCTTGACACTGAAACCAGTGGAAAGAAGTATAAACAAAAGTTGGCGGAGTGTTGTCGGGTTGGGAAAAAGGATATTGAAGAATCGGTCCAGAAGTACCGCTTAAGTTTGAGGTCATCGACAGACTTTGATCCTAATGAATTGTTAAAAGAAATAGGAGAAAGATACCAGGTATCAAGGGATAATTTAGAACAGGTGTTGTTTAACAGAGATAATTTTGTATTGTTTGCAGAATCGGATTCGGTACTAAAAGCACTTTCGGAAAGATTTATTTTGGGAACATTTTCGGAAGGAGCCGAGGCGTGGCAAAAAAAGAAATTAGAATTAACCGGAATTAATGAATTTTTTGATACTGAGTATATGATAATTAAAAGAAGAAAAATGAATCCAGAAAGTATCAAAGAAATTCCTTTTGGAGCGATGGTGGTTGATGATAAAAAGACAGTAATTGGAACATTAAAACAGTTAAGGCCAGATTTAAAGTTGGTATGGATTAACCGAGACAGTAGTGACAGAATTGACGGTGTTAGGAATATAAAGAGTTTGACGGAATTAGTGGAGTAAATTTTCCAAGGCTTCTTTGGCAAGTTGAGGATTGGCGGAACCTTTGGAGGCTTTCATAAGTTGACCGATGAGGAAACCGATAGATGCGGGATTTTTTTGATAGTCTTGAACAGCTTTGGGGTTTTGATCAATAACAGTCTGGGCCAATTTGTTAATTTCATTGACATCAGAAACCTGCATCAGACCTTTGGTAGTGGCAATATCGACAGGGTCTTGACCGGTTTGATAACTGTCGACAATTACTTGTTTGGCAACGGTAGCAGAAATTTTGGAGTCGGAGACAGCCTGAAATAAATGGTCAAAAAAATGAGGGTTGATTTTGGAAATATCCAACTGAGATTGAGATTCGTTGAGATGGGTTTTGATAGCGCCAAGAAAAAGATTGGCAGTAAACTTGGCCATTTGAGGAGTAGGATTTGAGCTGATGGCAGTTTCAAAGCCGGTGGCAAAATTGATATCCGAAGCCAAAAGGTTGGCATCGTAATCATTGAGACCAAAATCGCGTTGGTAACGAGCAATTTTTTGATCGGGTAATTCGGGAAGAGAATCTTTGAGAGACTGGATGTGTTCGTCGGTCAAAACAATCGGTGGAATATCTGGTTCCGGAAAATAGCGGTAATCAGCCGAACCTTCTTTTTGCCGTTGTAAAAAGGTTTGGTTTTTGACAGCATCCCAACCACGAGTAGTTTTGTTGGTTGAAGATTTAACTTCGCGGGTTTGAGAAAAAACCTCGGTTTGACGATCAATTTCAAACTGAATCGCATTTTGAACACCGGTTAAAGAGGCAATGTTTTTAATTTCTACCAAGGGGGTATAAAAAACTTGATCATCGACTTCAATTTTTAAATTAACAGTGGGTTCACAACGCATACTTCCCTTTTCGATATCAGCGTCAGAGACACCGATATAACGGACAATTTGTTGGATTTTGAGAAGATAATCTTTGGCCATTTCCGGAGAGAGAATGTCCGGTTCGGAAACAATTTCCACCAAAGGCACCCCAGAACGGTTGTAATCCAAAAGAGTGGCGTCGGACCCGTTGATAGTTTGATGGACTGATTTACCGGTGTCCTCTTCCATATGAGCTCGGTTGATTCGGATAGTGTGGTCGCCTAAAACAACTTGACCATTGATACAAAAAGGTTGTTGAAGTTGAGTGATCTGGTAACTTTTAGGGAGATCAGGGTAAAAATAATTTTTACGTTCAAAGAAAGTTTCTTTGTTGATGCTGCAACCAAGAGATAAACCAAGTTTAATGCAATAATCACAGGCGGTTTGGTTGGGAACCGGCAAGGCTCCGGGGAGACCAAGACAAACTGGGCAAGTATGAGTGTTGGGTTCTACTTGAAAATGGGAAGCGCTGCAACCGCAAAACATTTTTGATTTAGTTTGGAGTTCAATATGAACTTCGATGCCGATGATAGGGGTGACTTTCATAGTTTTGGTTTTTGGAGATGGAAATTAGTATGAGATTCAAACAAACGAGCAATATTGATAGCTAAATTTTCCTTAAGTTGAGGAGTAATAATTTGTAAACCCACCGGCAAATCATCGGCAAAACCGCAAGGAACAGAAATTCCCGGAAGTCCTGCCAAGGTGGAAGGTTCAACCAATAAATCAGACATTTCACCAAACATGGATTGATTTTGACTGGAACCAACCGGCAGGGCGGGAGTTGGAGAAGTGGGGCCGATGATGGCATCGACTTGTTTAAACTGTTTATCAAAATCATTGATAATCAAGGTACGGACTTTTTGAGCTTGGAGGTAGTAAGCATCGTAGTAACCACTGGATAAAGTATAAGTTCCCAACATAATACGACGGACAGCTTCTTTGCCAAATTCAGAACGGGGACCACCGTAACGAATGCCGGTATAACGACCAAGATTAGAAGAAACTTCAGAACGTTGCAAAACAGTGTAAGCAGCCACAGAAAGCTGTGGATTCAAAATATCCAAGTCAATAATTTCCGCGCCTAAACTTTTTAGAGTATTGGCAGCTTGTAAAACAAGGTTTTTGACTTGAGGATGGATGTCATTTGGAAAATAAGCTTGGGGAAGGCCAATTTTAAGACTTTTGAGATTTTTTAGGGGAGTATCTAAAGTCAAGGGTTTTTGAGGCAGACTGGTAGCATCGCGGGTGTCGTGACCGGAAATCAAGGAAAGAAGCAGAGCGGCATCATCAACAGTTTTAGTGATAGGTCCGGGACAATCCATGGAGGAGGCCATGGCGATAACACCATAACGACTAACACGACCATAAGTAGGTTTAAGACCAACCACACCGCACCAAGCTGCCGGTTGACGAATAGAACCGGCAGTTTCAGTACCAATGGCAGCAATAGTTTCATTAGCAGCAACGGCGGCAGCCGAACCACCAGAAGAACCACCGGGAAGATGATTAGTATTCCAAGGATTTTTAGTAGGACCAAAATCAGAGGTTTCAGTAGAAGAGCCGTGAGCCCAAGCATCCATATTATTTTTGCCGATAATAATGGCTCCGGCAGCTTCCAATTTGGAAACAACGGTGGCAGTGTATTGAGCAATATAATTTTTGAGCAGATTTGAAGAGGCGGTGGTTTTAATGCCTTTGATACAAAAATTATCTTTGATGGCGATAGGAATACCTGCCAGAGGTTTATCTAAATCAACCTTTTTTGATTTAGCAATAGCATCAGCTTTGTTGAGACTGACAAAAGCATTGAGATTGGGTTCTAGTTTCTCGATACGGTCAAAATAAGCTTGGACTAGTTCAGTGGCGGAAAATTTTTTGGATTTGATACCTTCAACAGCTTGTGTAAGAGTTAACTGATTTAGCAACATAATTATTTTTTGATAGTAGCCTGAGTTTGAAAATAACCATTGTGGGTTTGAGGTGCTTGAGACAAAGCTTCTGATTGAGACAAAGACAGAGTAACTTCATCAGGACGGCAGACATTTTGAAGGTGATTAACCTGATAAGTAGGAGACACATTTTTGGTGTCAACATCAGATAAAATATCTATATATTCAGTGGTTTGGGAAAGTTGTTGGATTAGAGTATCTTGATCTTGAGGAGAAATTTTCAAATGAGCAAGGGCGGCGATACGATTGAGTTGCTCTGGAGTAATTTTGGTTGTAGACATAGTCTATTTTATCTCATTTTTTAAAAACTTTGGCTTTGAGACGGAGAAAAGTCCAGCGTAATTTGTCGACAAGATTATAAAGTTTATAAAGATTGGGGTTGATAACCAAATCATAAGTACCAACATACTCCAACATTTGACCGCCAAATCCCTGCTTAAAACGATGAAAACCAAAGCCATTTTCCCCTTCTTTGGCATCGGGACCAAGACAGCCCCACATATCAAAAGTGCGACATTTAAGTTTTTTGGCAAGTTTAATGGTTTCCCACATCAATAAGGTGGGAGCCATAACCTGACGATAAATATCCAGAGAGGCTCCGTAGGGATAAAAGAGCCGATCTTTAAGTTTAAAAATCATAAAAGCTGATAAAACTTGACCTTGATATGAAGCCAACATAATGTGGGGAATATCGGTGCGTTTGAGTAATTGCCAAAGGTCACGATGATATTTAGCGGTATGAAGATAAAAACCTTGACGCTTGGTAGTGTTACGAAGAAGTTTGAGATAAATATCAAAACCGCGATCAGTAGTGTCTTCTTTAATATCAACTCCGTGGCGATTGGCAACTTTGATATTGTACCTGGTCTTGGGGTGAAGAGCAGCCATCAGTTGGGCTTCGGTTTGAGTGGTATCAACAATAAAAGTGTGAGGGTAAAAGGCAACCTTGGGAGAAACGACTAAATCAGGAAATTGCATCGAAGCTTGGGATTTGGCAACATTAGGCTCTAATTTAACAAAAATGGCATTTTCTTTAGTAGCGATTTTTTTGATATTTTGAAGCATAGCTTCGTCAACGGCAGGACCGCGCAAAACAGTACCGACTGAAAATTTAGTTTTGGGGATTTGATGAAAACTAACGGTATAGGCGGAAACAATTTTATTTTTTTGATCAAAAACACCAAATCGAAAAATTTTATGCCCCTGGCTTTGTTGGAATTCTCCCCATTCCCAAGTTTGAACCGGATGATTGATGACAGAATTATATTTAGATTTGTCCTTGATGTCGGTTAATTGTCTAGTAATCATATTATTTTATGATTTTTGTTTGTTCTGGTGTCCAAGGGGGAGTACATGGTGTTAGAACAGTACAATTGCCTTTGAAAAAATATTTTTCTTTTGGAGAAATTATGACAACATCTCCTGAAGATAGTGAATACTGTTCTGAGTCTGTTGTTAATTGAACTGAACCATCAATAATATAAATTAGTTCTGTTACATCTTGATTAATAATAAAATTTTGTTTGGGGTATCTACCGTTAATTTTAACTAGCCCAATATTTATATATTTATTTTTTGAAGCATATTCATAAGCAGTGATAGTATCATAATTGAAAACTTGTGATTGATTTTTTTTAATTATTTCCATTTTAGATTTTTAGTAAATGTCGGGGTCGTAGATTAATTCATCAGCGTCAGAATTGTGTCGGTGACGATAATCTCTGACAATATCTGTGGGTTCATCCAATTCTATCAAATCATTGGGGATGTCAGCCAAAAATCGACTGGGTTCGTTGAGACTGCTTTTGCCAAAATAAAGACGTTGGTTGGCGTAAGAGATATAAAGATAGTCTTTGGCGCGAGTAATACCGACATAACAAAGACGACGTTCTTCTTCAACTTCAGATTCATCTATCAAGCAGCGAGAATGAGGTAAAATCCCCTCTTCGAAACCGACCAAGAAAACCACTTCAAATTCTAACCCTTTAGCGCCGTGAAGAGTCATCAGTCTGACACCATCACGATTTTCTTTCTTTTTATTTTTTTCTTGGAGTGAATATTCCTGTTGAACCAAAGCCACATTTTCCAAAAAATCGCTTAACTTAGGAAAAGTGGCGGCCACTGATTTTAATTCTTTGATATTCTCTATCCTTTTTTGGTCATCTTCGTCTTTGGGATTGTAGCGATCAAGATAACCAGAATTAACAATTAATGATTCTAAAACTTGAAGAGAGGTGAGAGAGGAAATATCAAGACTTTCAAGATGAGACATAAAAACCGATAAGCGACGCTTACCAAAAACTTTGTTGATTCTGTCAAGAGAAATTTTGTCGTGACGGTTGTCGGCAAAACGAATCATAGCTAAAATATCTTTGATTTCAGCCCGTTCGTAAAAGCGAGTGCCACCGATAAGAACATAAGGAAGGCCATATTTAAGAAAGGCTTCTTCAATAACCCGGGATTGGGCGTTCATACGGTAAAGAACGGCAATATTTTTAAGAGGTATTCGGTGATTAGCTTGAATAAATTTTATTTTTTGGGCGACAAATTCGGCTTCGGCAACTTCGGAGTTGGCTTCATATAATTTAATTTTGTCCTGGGATTGTTTTTGAGTAAAAAGTTTAAGAACTGGATGGGAAGTATTTTTGGAAATAACTGAATTGGCAGCATCCAAAATAATTTGAGTGGAACGGTAATTTTGTTCAAGATTGATAATCTTGGTGTCTTTAAAATCAAGGGTTAGATTCATTAAATTTTTAAAGTCGGCGCCGCGCCAGCCATAGATAGCCTGAGAAGCATCACCAACGGCAGTCAGTTGGCGATATTTTTGAGCCAAAAGTTTAGTTAGCATATATTGAATTTGATTGGTGTCCTGATACTCATCAACCAAAATAAAACGGTAAATATCTTGATATTTTTCTAAAACTTTTGGATATTGTTGAAAAAGACTGACAGTTTTGAATAAAAGGTCATCAAAATCTAGAGCTTGGTACTCCTCAAGTTTTTGTTGATAAACACGATAAACTTTGCTGGCGTATTCCTGCCAAAAACCACGTGACTGAGAGGCAGCATCAACTGGAGTTTGAAAAGAATTTTTAGCAGCTTCAATAAAGTAAAGCAGACTGGAGGGTTTAAACTCTTTAGGACTGAGATTAAGTTCAAGAAGAGATGATTTAATTAGGTCTTCTTGATCGGAGGTATCATAAATAACAAATTCTGGATCGACACCAATATAACGACCGTCGCGGCGAAGAACCCGACAACAAAAAGAATGAAATGTTCCTGCCCAAAGATTGGTTGAATCAGTGGTCAGAGAAGATTTATTTTTGGTATTTGGTAATAATTTTGACATCCGTTGTTTCATTTCACCAGCGGCTTTATTGGTAAAAGTTAACAATAAAATTTGACTGGGGGTGGCAATTTTTTGATCAATAAAATAAGCAGCTCGATGAGTTAATACCCGGGTCTTGCCGGAACCAGCGCCTGCCAAAAGTAATAGAGGAGAGCCAGTATAAATTACAGCTTGTTGTTGTTGAGGATTAAGACCATCCAAAATGTCTGACATACGCTTTACTATAGTTGGTAAATGGTGGTTTTGCCAGACTGAAAAACAATTTTGGCACCCAAAGATAAAAATTTGTCGGAATCAAGTTGAGGGTATTTTTCATATTCTTTGCTACCGACAAAAATATATTCGACGTGATATTTTGAAAGTAAATTTTTGACTTCATTAATATCGGTAGAAGAATAAATGGTTTCGACATCTTGCTGACGGGCGGCGGGAGCATCGTAGCCACCCCGCCAAAGCCATTCGTGAACCACCCAGCCCTGAACTGTGGGTAAACCAGTAGCGGAAGAAACGTGATTGAAGGTGGTATAACTATCCCCGACCGCTTCCAACATAACCGGTTGACCAGAAATATTTTGGTTAATCCACAAAACAGCTTGATAATTGTCAGGGTAGAGATTTTGAAGATATTTAAGACCGTCAAGACCTTTATAATTTTTAGGACTACCATAGTATGATTTGATGGCAAAATAAGGATAAATCAGATGAATAACAAAGACGAGGCAGAAAGTTACTTTATAAAAATTGATCCAAAATTTGGATTTGATGATTTGCGGCAGGCGGACAAGAATATAACCGGAGGAAAGCGAGTACATAATAAATGCCTGATAAACTAATTTGAACATGGTGTTGGCGCGACGGTGCTCATAGACATAAATATCTTTGATATAAATAAGCTCGGGAATAGTAATCAAGACAGTGGCAGTAAGAACCAGAGAAAAAACAAAAATATCAACAGGGGTGATTTTGGGTGATTTATGTTTAAAAAACAAGATTAAAAAATGAATTAAAAAAGGCAAACTAATCAACCAAAAACCACCATAAAGGACAAAAAGTTGATAAAAAGGCGAGTGACTGTCGGCAAGCCGAATCCCCTCCATCATAGGAATAAATTTAAGTGAAAATGGCAAAGTAAAAAGATACCAAAAAGCAATGACTAATAAACCGTTGCTAATGGTTTTGACTAAACTGTCAAAACCGGTCTGGCGATAATTGTAAATTGAAGTAAAAACAGCCAATAAAAGTCCATAAATAGCAAAATCCCAGGCATTGGTCATATAAGAAACAGAGAGAATAAAACCGGAAAAAGAAATAAATTTCCAGTCAAAAAGAGGTTGGGGTTTTATAAGGGAAATTGATAAAAAGGCCATAAAAAAGAGGATGATAAAAATGTCGTTCATATGACCGTGAAGATCGGAAACGACGAAGCTATAGAGAGGGAATTCATGAATGGTTTTGTCTTGAATATCAGGATCGTGACCAATAAAACGGGTGGCATCGGGATACCAATAGGCTGAAATAGATTGATTAACAGCTTCTTTAGTAAAAACAAAATGGTGATCATTTTGGAGATAATTATTTTTGGCGATTTTAAAAACGGGGTGAAAATTACCACCAAAGGTAAGTAAAAGGGCAGAAACAAGACCAGCGATAATAATTTTTTTGAGGCCGGATTTTGGTGACAAAAGATAGACTAAATTGGAAGCTAAGGAAAAAGCACTAACAAAGGTAAGTGAACAAACTGTGGCAATAGATAGGTTGTAGGTAATTGCGGAACTAAGTTGGGAAATTTTGGTAATCAAAGCAAAAATAAGATGACCAAAATAGTAATAATTAATAACCTCACCAGCAAACCACATATCAATTGGCGGAAGAAACCGACTTCTGAGAGCGGAATTGACAAACCCCCAGTCCATATATTTTTCCAAGCCTTCGATAGCAGGAGAAAAACCGCGAACAAACGACCAGATTATTAAAATAATCAAAAATATTAATTCTTGAGTTATAAAAATACGAAAATGAGATTTGATAGTGGAAATAAATTTGTGGAAATTATTTTTTTGTTTTAAAAAAATAAAATCGACGACAAGAAGACATAAAATGATGACCGATAAACCGACAAGATTGAAAGGAAGAAGTTTGAAAATACCCAAAACCAATGACAAATAGGTAATAATTATCAAAGAAAGTGTTTTGGCAAAAATATAACCTTTGTCCCAAAATTTGGAGAAAATAGAGAAAATTATGGGCAGGCTTAATAAACCCAGAAAAAAAATGGTCGACCACCAAATTAGGATAGAATAAAGATCATTAATCATAAACTTAAATAAAAAATAAAATCAAAAACTGATTGAACTAATTGATTAAAAAACAACGGAAAAGTAATTTCTCGAACCAAAAACCAAATAAAGACACCAACTATAAGACCTCCTAAAATATCAATCGGATAATGAAAACCAATAACGACTCGAAAGGTTAACAAAGGAATAACTATCAATAAAAAAATGACGGGAGAAAAAATTTGATATTGGATAATAAACAATAAAAAATAAACAGCCTTGATAGTGTGACCAGAAGGAAAAGAACCAGTTTTATACCAACGGTCGACTAAACCAAAAGGAGTTTGATTGTTTCGATTAAACAAAGGACGGCGCCAATTAATTTTACTTTTTAGATATCTTTCGATAATCTCGGCAATAATGGTGGCCATGAGAATCTGACCAAAAATATTAATATCGGATTTGATCAAAATGAAGGAAATATAGAAAAAAAACAACCAAATAATGTAATTTAAAACGACTAAAATTTTTTTACGGAAAGAGTTCGACTCGAACCAGGGCAAATAATCAATTCGAGGCTGCCAAAACAAGATGGATTTAGTTAAATTCATTGTCTTATTATAACCGTAAATACGGTTGATATAATTGGAGAGTGAAGATTTTAATAACCACAACTTATTATTTACCAAATGTATCGGGAATTACCATCTATATTAAAATATTGGCCGAGGAAATGGTCAAATTGGGTCACGAGGTAACCATACTGACAAGTTGGCATGATCCAAAGACAAAAAAAGAGGAAGTCATAAATGGTGTCAAAATTAAGAGATTGAAAATTTGGTTTAAGATTGGTAAAGGGCCAATTTATCCAGGACTGATAGGTTCATCAATCAAAGAAATAAGAAGATGTCAGGCAGTAAATTGTCATTTACCTCAACCAGAATCAGTGTGGCTGGGATTGGTGGCAAAAATATTTGGGAAAAAATTAATTTTGAGTCATCATACAGATTTGAGTTTTTGGAAAGGGATAAAAAACAAAATTATTGATGGAGGGGTGTTTGTTTGTCAGGTAGGTTCGGGATTGTTAGCAGACAAAATAATTTCTTATACCAATGATTATGCCCGGAATTCTTACTATTTAAAACTTTTTTTGAGAAAGGTAAAACAAATTTATCCACCGATAAAATTAGAAAACAAAATTAACTTGACATTGACAAAGAAGATAAATAAAGCAATTTATGGCAAGAAATATGTCATTGGTTTTTGTGGCAGGATTGCCAAACAAAAAGGAATCGAACTCTTGATTCAATCAACAAAATTATTGGATAAAAATTTGGGGAAAAATAATTATGTAATTTTAATGGCGGGCCCAATCAAGGTCATTGGAGAAAACTATTATGAGTATTTGCAAAATAAATATCGGAAAATTTTGAAAGAAAAATTTGTTTTTTTGGGTAATATTGAAAGGTCAGAGTTGAGTAATTTTTACAAGAAAATTGATTTATTAGTGTTACCAAGCGATGATATTTTGGAGTCGTTTGGTTGGGTGCAAATAGAAGCGATGAAATGTGGGACTCCGGGAGTGGCGACTGACTTGCCAGGGATGAGAATACCGATAAAAATAACTAAAATGGGAGAATTGTTTGAAAACAAAAATGTAACGGATTTGGCTGACAAAATTGAATTGGTGTTAAAAAAGGGAAAAAAGTTTTATCAAAAAAGAGCGGGGAATAATTTAAATAAATTTGATTACCAAAAATCAATAAGGGAATATGAAAAAATATTCAGAAACTAGGGACGGTTTTTTTGAAAATAATAACCTTGGGGTGATCATAAACGGTGAAAGCTTCTTCAGCAGAATCATCAACAAGGCAAAAAGAGAAAAAACAAGGGTAAGAAGTGAATTCAGCAATTTTAGAAAAACCTAAATCACCATTAAACAAGGATTGATAATAAGCTGAAGTATAAGGGAAAACATCGGAATTTTTGGGGATGGGTTGATAAAAACGGTTTGAAGACAGGATAAGATAATCGGAAGCGGTAAGTTGATCTAAAAGATGATTAAACTTGGTTTCGGTATCGGGGTAATCAGCAACATGAAGAAGTTGATATTGATAATCTGACGAAAGTGAGTCGCCAATAGACAAAGGCAGGGCATCATCCCAATATTCAACGGCAATAGTTGACCCTAAAGGCAGGTGTTGATAAATCCATTTGGAAGCGGCAACCCGGGAATGGTCTTTAAAATAAATAGAAATAAACAAAAAAGGATAGATTAATAAACTGGCAACAAAAATAATTTTGATAACAGGTCGACTGAAAAGGTGGAATTTATTGGAAATAAGTTTATAAATAAAAGCGCCGGAGATAATGGAAATAAACGGATAAATAGGCAGAAAATATCTAACAGTAGTTACTGGTTGGAGTCCTTGAACAATGAGTAAAAATAAAATCCAAAAAATAATTACAAATAAATTAAAATTTGATCGAGAAGGGTTTTTGATAAGAAAAAAAATGTAATGGAACAGAGATAAAATAAAAATAAAACCTAAAGGCAAACCCAATCCCCAAAAAATAATATTTTGCAAAGGGAAAATTATAGGGATAGTTTTAAGCCATTGGATGGCAGGTGGATAAATAGGGTTACGATCATAACTCTTTAAACTGTTAAGGTTGGCAATAAATTGAGGATTTGGACTCCAATTTAGAAAATTATTATCGATAAACAACTGGGGTTGAAAGAATCTGGTGAAAATTAAAACTAAAAATGAAAAAAATAAACCATAGGTTAATAAATGTTTAAAATTGGTTTTAAAATAGAAAATAAAAAATAACAGAATTACTGGAACAAAATAGACGGCAGAAATTTTGCTGGTTAGAGCCAAGCTATAACTTAGGGCTGCCAGAGTCAACCCAAGGCATCGATGAGGAGATATTTTGGTCAGTAAAAAATAAAAGGTAAGAATGAGAAAGAAATTTAAAAAAGGATCGGTAGTAAAAAAATGAGACAGCTGAATAGGAAGAACATAAATGGAATATAAAAAGGCGGCAGCCAGACCAAAGCGACGATTAAAAATTTTTTGAGTAATAAGAAAAATCAATAAAATAACCAGAGTGTCTAAACAAACAGTAATTATTCGACCAACTAAATAAATTTGCTGGTAGTCAGTTTGTCCGATGATTTGACCAATAACTTTAACTAGATTAAGTGGAAAAGAACCATAGACAAAAAAATCAAAACCATGATTATAAGGATTAAGAGGAGAAGTTTGAGGGTTTAGATAGTCAGAAAATTTAGCAGGAAGACTAATTTCGGTCAGAACCATGGTTAAAAACCTTTCGTCAGGATGAAGATGTTGACCTTGATCCCAATTGAGACCGACAAGACGAACAAAAAAACCAAAAATAAGAATAAAAAGTAAACTTAAATTAATTTTTGATTTCATTTTTTTGGTAAATCCTAATAACCGGATTATCAAAAACTGACCAGGTTTCTTCGGCAGTTTCGGGGTTGAGAAATAAACTATTGTTGAGACTAAAAGTTTTGATTAAATTGAATCCCAATTGTCCTGAGAAAAGGGATTGATAGTATTTTTGAGATTCGGGAAAAAGAGAATTGGTTTGGTTTTTAAAAACCCGACGGGAAGGGACAAAGATATATTGACTGTCGGCAATTAAATGATCAAGGTTGGCATGATTCTGAGAATCCAGATTATAGAAATCAAAATCGGTTAGATTAAATTTTGACGAGGTGTCTAAAGGAAGCGAGGTAACATTGCCAGATTCGGATAAAATAACCGATTGTTGGGGAATATTTTGATTTATCCAATGACTGGCCAAAATACGATTGTCAACTGTAAAATAAGTTTTCATAAAGTAAATTCCGGGGAGAATTGACAAAATAAAAAGAAAAATAGAAATGATTTTTGATCTGATAGTAGAAAAAAAATAAACCGACATAAAAGGAAAAATAAAGAAAATTGGAGCTACAAAACGAGTCCATTTAACAAAAATTTGACCGTGATAAACAAAATAAATCAGGGCAGAAAAAAAGGTGATAAAAAAATAAGGATTTAGTTTTTGATAAACAAAGGAACGATAAATATAAATAAAAGTACCGATTATTCCAAAGAAAAAAATAAAAATACCATTGGTGTAGGGGAAAATATGACGAAAATGAAACAAATAAGGCAGAGTGTTAATAAACTGACGAGTATAAAATACCGGCAAACTGCTATTGGCAACACCAATTTCATATTTGATAGCCGATATAAAATCGGCATAATTAATTAAGTTAAAAGGGGATAATAACAAACTGACTACAATAGTTAAAGAAACAAAAAAGAGAAAATATCTGACCAAAAACCAAAAATTAGTTTTTTTGAAAAATAAAAAAGCAAAAGAAATAAAAATAGGTAAAGTTAAAATTAGGGCGGAAATTTTAGTGGCCAGACCAAGGCCAGAGACTAAACTAGCTAGAAAAATGAATTTAGGTCGGGGGTGGTCAAGAAATTTAAAAGCCAAAAAAAGATTAACTGAAAACACAAAAATTAAAATTGATTCAGTAGTACCGAAGTGAGCTGACTGAATTAAGCCGGGAGTAAAGATTAAAAGCAAAACAAAAATAAGCGAAAAAAAATCTGAGACAAAAATTTTTTTGCTAATAAAATAAAAAAAGACTAGTGAGAGGCAAGAAAAAACTGCCGACCAGAACCGAAGAGTAAGAGTGATAGAAGTGAAAGTTTGATGTGGAGAAGTGAAGTAAGTTAAATATAAAGGAAATTGACCATAGGCAAAAAAACGAGGATTAAGATCGGTGGTGGTCAGCTGGAGAATCGAATTAACCATATTATTTTCGTCGGGATGAAAAGGATAGCCTTGACTCCAATTTAGGTTCCAAAATCGGGTAAAAACAGCTAAAACAATAACTAGAAGATAAATGACAGACTTGGTTTTAGATGACATAAATAATAGCAATCATCATGAAACCCCACATAAAAATAATCATCAATAAGGGTATGTCTGTGGCAATAATCTTTTCGGGACGCTCCCCTTCTTGCATTTCAAAAATAACCTGTCCATAGCGCATAATCCCAAAAATAACTGGCAAAATGGTGATCATATACCATTTACGACCTAGGGCGTTGGGAAAATTTTCTAGAAGAAAATGATGAATAAGTCCATCAAAAATAACCGGTTCTTCGGTGAAAGTAAACAAAGCATAAGAAATAAGAGTGCTGACAGCGAACATAGTAGTGTAAAAATCAAGTAGGTTTTTATCATAACCAGCAAGAGCACTTCTGGTTTTAGTACCGGTATTATTGATTTCACTGCGTCTTTTGCCACTGGCCAAAAATAAAGACAAGAAGACAACTGCCAACATAATCCAAACTGGAAGATGATAACCGGTAGCGACTTCTCCAGCATAGGTACGAATAATAAAGAAAAAGGAAATACCAATAATATCAACCACTGCCTTTTTTTTGAGAAGTAGTGAATAGGTATATTGAAACAGGATAAAAATTAAAGATAGCCAAAAAAAGCCAGAGTTGATAAAAAGAGAAATAAATAATCCAGAAAACAACAAAATAAAAGCAATAAAAATGGCATTGCTGGTAGCTAAATCACCCCTGGCAATAGGTCGGTTTTTCTTGACGGGGTGAAGTTTATCTTTATCAATATCAACAATATCATTAATAAGGTATGAAGAGGATGATAAAAGACAAAAAACTATAAAAGCTAACAAACTTTTGGTGAAAGCTGTCTGGTTAAACAATTGACCATTAAGAATGATGGCGGCAAAAATACCTAGATTTTTAATCCATTGGATGGGTCGGAGAGCTTCGAAAACTACGGTTAATTTATTTTTTTTAACCATGACATATGTTAGCAGATTTATGATTTTTTGTAATAAACGGTGGCAAGAATAATTGAAACGATGGCTAGAGAAATTAAAGTGAAGTTTGGTAATAGAACCCCGGTTTTTGGGATACCTGAAGAGGTACTGGGTTTAATAACCGGAATAGAGGTAGGAGTGAGTAAATAGGTAGGAGTGGCGGTAGGCTTGGGAGCAATTGTGGGGGTTAGAGTTGGGATAACTGTGGTAGCAGAAGGAGAAGCGGTAAATGAAGTTTGAGCCTCGGCAGCGAGAACGGTAAATTTTCGAGTAACACTTTTATTGTTACTGTCGGTGACAGTGATAGTGTGTTCACCAGGAGTTAGATTTTGAGGTGGGGACCAGTTCCAACTACCATCGGCACTAACAGTGGTTTGACCATTAATGATAATTGGCGATTCAATTTTTATTTTTAGAGTCGAGTTAGGTTGACCAGTACCGAAAAAATCAGGTTTTTGGGTGGAAATTTGTTCATTATTGGTAGGGTTAGTAATGTTAAGAGGTACAGATGAATCGAGGGTATATTCAGGAAGAATAATATCTTCTATTTGGTTAGTTGATATAGATTCAGGGATAGAAAATCTATCTTGACCCAGAATAATATCAGGAACGGGATTGTTGTGAGAAGTGGTATTAATAATTTGAGTGGCGGGATAACCAGTAGCAATAACAGTGATATTTTCCTCAATATCACTAGGAGAAATAAACCAATCATTTAAAGATTCATTAAAACTAGTAGCTAGAGCAATGCTCCAATTACCTGATGAAGTAACAGAAGCAGATAGAGCCGAGGCACCAGGAATATTTAGATAGACAATAGCATCAGTGGCTGGAGATTGATCTGGATTGAGGACTCGACCCCAGGCAAGGTTTGAGGTCGGAATATCTTGATTAGGTTTTTGGGCAGTTTTAAAATTGTAACTGTCAGATTTAAATTCTTTACCACCACTAATAATGGAAAAAATATAAGCTTTTGATGCTTCTAGATCAGTAATATCAAAATAATGAACAGTGCTTTTACCTTTGGGATCGGAAATAGTTTGATTAGCAATCTTAACATCAACCAAACAAGCTGAGGAAGTGGTAAAAGAAATAACGGCTGTTTGATGAGTCAGATTGGTTATTTGAGGGTTAATAGGATCACACTCGCCGCTAGCCTGAGTAGAGGTGGTAGTAGTTCGATCAACTAAACGAGAACTGATAAGAACTGTGCTTAACATCAAAATTAACCCGAGAATAGTAGGAATTCTTTTTTCCTTTTTCATAAATTAATTTAAGGCGCTTTGAGTGGCGACAGGGGTAGGCGGTGCAACTAGGTCAAGATTAATATTGCCGGTTTCTAATTGATCACCGTCGGTATAAGGAATAATATTTATACTACCGGTTTCGATATATTCGCGGCGGTTTTCAATTTCCTCTAAAATATCAGTGTCTAGTTCAGGATTTATAGGTCGAAGAAGAACGTTAGATTCGACACTTTTGATAGGTCCCATAAGATTAGAATAACTCCGCTGAACGATAACAACAAATATAGTTAAAAAAGTGAAAGCTGAGATAAAAACAAAATAACCAGAAAGTTTAGTTTTTTTCATTTGAATAAACAGGTAAATAGAATAAACCGGTGGAAATATTTAAAACAACAGTATTGGGTTGATTATTCTCAGGAGTTTTAACCTGGATAGAATTAATATCCATCAATCGTCGACTTTCGGTGATTTTTTTGATAGTTTGAAGGATGGAATAATAATTGCCATCGATAAGCATACTGACGATATAAGACGGATTTTTGGAATCAAAAGTAGTCTCATGTTCACTAAGATTAAAATTCATACTTCTGATGATCGAAGATGATTCCCGAGTAATGGCGGAAAAATTGGAAGCTGATTGGTAAAACTCTTGAGACGAAGGGTAACTTGATTCAAGTACTTGATATTTTTCTTGAAAGGCAGCGTAGTTTTCCTGAGCTTGAACTAAATTATTAATTTTAGTTTTCATCTCTTTGACAGTCAGTTCTTTAGCCTTGATTTCACCGATTAGTTTGGAAATGGCTGAGGCGGTGGGAGCAATGGCAGCAAAAAGAAAGACAGCAATCAGAGAGAAAGTAGTGCCGATTTCGACATACTTGACAGTTTTTTTGTTTTCAGCTTGACGACGAACGTGTTGATAAAGAGGTTGAATTTGAAACCAAGTCTTTTTTTCGATCATGTTTTAGAGACTGAATTTTTAAAAACAACTGATAAAGTCACAGAATAATTATTTTCCTGAGATTTTTTTTCAATCTGATTGATAGTAACTGATTCAATTTGATCATTTACCATGAGATTGGTAATAAAACTGACAATAGAATCTTCTTTAAAAGCGATAAGATTAGCATTGGCACTTACTTTGTGACTATCATTAATATCGGGTTTGAGAGCTAGATTTTTGTAGACAAGATCGGGTGGGGTACTTTTGACTAAAATCGACATTTTATCATCGTAGCTGGGAGAGATAGCATAAAAATCCTTGATAAATTTCAATCTTTGTTGAAAAGAATTAAATTCCTTTTCGAAAGTTTGAGTACTTTCAATAATAGCTTGTTGTTGACGGATAATTTCAGAAAGATCGGAATTTTTACGGTCAAGCCAAAACCTGGAGATAAAAGCGGTAACTACAATTAACTCAGTTAAGACAATAATCCAGCGACCAACAGTACTTAACCACTTAATCGCTCGGGCGCTAAATGAGTTTGGGTTTTCTGAATCCGGCAAAAGAGATAACTCTTTTTTGATAGCCATATATTCAGTATATACGACTATTTTCTGAAAACAAAACGTTTGAATTTGTTAAAGTATTTTTTGTAATCATTAATCTCGTTGATGTTAAGTAAATCGGAAACAAAAATATAAATAATAATTCCAATCAAGCTAGAAGCAGAAAAAACCAGACCGAGAGCAATGGTACGAGTGGTGTCAAGAACAAAGAGGTCAAGAAACTTTAAACTTAACCAAGTGGATAAACCCATTAGTAGAGAGGCTAAAAGCATTTTGTTAAGTCGGCGAAGAGTCTGAACCCAATCGAAACCATCAACTATTTTGATAAAGAAATAAAATAAACCTAACATTTGAATGATATTGGTAATAGTGGAGCTGATTGCCAGACCAAGAACACCTAAATTGGTAAAGTTAATCAAAATAAAACTAACGGTAATGTTGGTTAGAAGAGAGACAAAGGAAACTTTGAAAGGAATTTTGGTGTTATGAAGGGCATAGAATGAACGGATGAGTATTTGGATGATTGCTTGACAGACGATAGCTGGGGTAAGAAGGGCTAAAATTCTAGCAGTAGTCAAGGTGGCTGTCCAAGGAAAATTTTGAGAACCAAAAAGTAATCTGATAATAGGTACCCTTTCGACAAGAACTAAAACAGCGACAGGTAAAGCAATAAAAAGGCTTTGAAGCAGAATATTACTGACAGTCCGACGAAAATTGTCAAGTTCGTTGGCGGCAATATTTTTGGATAAAATAGGCAAAGACGCTTGACCAACAGTAGTACCAAAAATACGACTAGGAAGATACATTAATTGGAGGGCAAGATTGAGCAATGAAATTGAACCAATTGGTAAAGAGCTGGCAAAAAATAAAGTGACAGTATTTTCAATTTCCCCTAGACCTAGTGATAAACTACGGGGAACCATAAGACGAAAAACCTCTTTGACACCACTAAGATGACGATTGATAGTGAAAGAATATTTAAAACCATTGTTTTTAACAGCAGGAATTTGAATGACAAGATGAAAAAAAGCGCCGATAACAGCTCCATAAACCACTCCATAAATACCAAATGTGGGGGCAAGAATAAAAATGGAAATAATAATACAAAGGTTATAGATAATAGGGGAAAGGGCGGGAATGATAAAAATTTGATTGACTTGAAGGATGGCAGTAAGAAAATTACTAACGAGGAAAAAAACCTGAGCAATTAGCAAAATTCTAGTTAGGTTGACCATAAGATCAAGTTGAACAGGGCTAAAACCAGCGGCAATAAGTTGAGTCAGAGGACGGGTAAAAATCAAAACAACAATAGAAGCAATAATAAAAATTACGGCCAAAATATTGATAACACTAGAAGCGATTTGATAAGCTTTATCTTTATCTTTGTGAAGATAACTGGAAAAAACAGGAATAAAAGAAGCAGAGAGGGCACCGGTAACAAGAAGCTTAAAAATAAGATCAGGGAGTCTGAAAGCGGCGTTATAAACATCTAATTGATCAGCACAACACTTGAAAAATTCGGCGTATAAAAATCGGCTTCGAAGAAAACCGAGAACAGCGGAGATAGCAAAAGTAATACCTAAAACCAAAGAGGCTGATAAGATAGATTGTTGCTTTTTTTGACCCAGATGAAAAAGATGGCTGAAAAATTTCATATATATATTGTATATTATAGATTCTTGTAAAAGTTTGGTATATAGGATAGAATATCACTCATGCCAATAAGTTTATCTGCAAAAAGGTCATTAAGAAAGTCCTTGAAAAATAACAAGGAGAATGTATTATTTAAGACCAAAATTAAACTGACAATAAAACAGTTTTTGGGTAAACCAACTACTGATGGGTTGAAATCGGTTTATTCTATTTTGGACAAATCGGCTAAAAAGGGAATTTTTCATAAAAACAAAACAGCTAGATTAAAGTCTAGTTTAGCCAAAAAAGTTAAACCAAAGAAAATTGCTACCCCAAAGTCTAAATCTACCAAAACAGTCTAACTTACTGAATATTGGAAAGTAACGGGGTAAAGTGTAGTATATTTAATTAGATATTGTATGAAGAAGTTTTTTGTAACCACCCCAATTTATTATATTAACGATGTGCCACATATCGGTCATACTTGCACCACAGTGGCAGCGGACATATTGGCAAGGACTCATAAAGTTATGGGTGATGAGGTATTTTTTGTAACTGGGACTGATGAGCATGGTCAGAAAGTGGCGGAATCAGCGATAAAAGAAGGATTAAAACCTCAGGATTATTGTGACCAAGTTTCTCCTCGATTTAAACAAGCATGGCAAGAATTAAATATTAATTTTGATTTTTTTATTAGAACAACTGATGAAGGTCACCAAAAAATAGTAGGGGAGGTGTTGCAAAAAATTTATGATAACGGCGATGTTTACAAAGCTAAATATGAAGGATGGTATTGTATCGGTTGTGAAAAATTTCTGACAGAAACTGATTTGGTAGACAAACATTGTCCATTACATCCACCGGAAAAAACAGTTTGGAAGACAGAGGAGAACTGGTTTTTTAAACTGAGTAAATATGTACCAAAATTAATTGAATTGATCGAAAATGATCAGACTAATTATATTTTTCCGGAAGGCAAACGATCGGAGGTTTTATCAAAGTTAAAATCTGAAGTGAAAGATATTTCTTTGTCGCGAGAAAAGGTTGATTGGGGAATCAAGGTCCCCTGGGATGAAACCCAGACGGTATATGTCTGGTTTGACGCATTAATTAACTATTACAGTGCTACCAGGCTGGTAGAAAATAAAAAAGATTTTTGGCCGGCTCAACTACATTTGCTAGGGAAGGAAATTTTGTGGTTTCATACGGTTATTTGGCAGGCGATGTTGTTGTCGGCGGGGTTAGATTTGCCTCGAAAAACCTATACTCACAGTTTTTATATGATTGACGGCCAGAAAATGTCAAAATCGTTAGGGAATATAATTTCTCCTCAGCAATTGGTAGATTTGTTTGGCGTGGATGGAACTAGATATTTGATTGCCGGATCATTTCCTAACAAAAATGACAGCGATATCGGGGTTGAAAGATTTAAAGAAAAGTATAATGCAGATTTGGCGAACAATTTGGGTAACTTAGTTTCTAGAGTGGCTAAATTAAGCGAGGGTTGGCAAGTAGAACAAAAGGAATCAATGACGATGGATAATCGAGTGGTAGAAAAAATTGATAATTTAGAATTAGATGAAGCCTTAGGGTATATTTTTAAAAAATATATTGATAAAACTAACAATTATTTAAACCAACAAGCTCCATGGAAATTAGATAAAAGTGACGAAAAAAGACAAGAGATACTAACTGAATCAATTCTTAACCTGAAACGGGCGGCAGTAAATTTGGCGCCGATAATCCCCCAAACTTCAAAACAAATTCTAAAAATTTTTTCTGAAAAAATTAAACCATTAAAAAAACCATTATTTCCTAGAATTTAGATGATTGATACCCACGCTCATTTAGAAGAAATATTGTGCGACACTCGAGGGAAGGTAGACAAAATAATATTGGCTTCCAGTGATGTTGATAGCGCTAAAAGAAATTTAGAATTGGCCAAAAAATATAAATTTTTAAAACCAGCAGTAGGAATTCACCCCCAATCCCCTACCTATCGAGTGAATGAATTAGAAAAGTTGATTAATAAAAAAGTAGTCGCTATTGGTGAGTGCGGTTTGGATTTTTCGGAAAAATATAACGAAAAAGAACAAAGGAAATTATTTGAGAAGCAAATTAAATTGGCTCAAAAATATAAGTTACCGCTGATAATTCATGCTAGAAAGGCAGTGAATGAAACGATTGAAATGTTAAAAAATTACAAGAATTTAGCTGGAGTATTTCATTGTTATGCCGGGGGAAATAAAAGGATTAAAAAAGTGATGGAATTAGGAAATAATTGGTACTTTGGAATTGATGGTAACCTAACTTATGAGGTAGGATTGGCAGAAGTGGTTAGAAATATACCTAAAGACAGGTTAATATTAGAAACAGACTGTCCTTATCTGGCTCCTATCCCCTTCCGTGGACGGGAAAATAAACCAGCATATATTAAACATGTTTATCAAAAAACAGCAGAAATTTGGGAAATGAGTTTTGAGGCAGCAGAAAAAATAATTGACGGCAATGCTTATAAACTATTTAAAATCTAAAGATAATCAGAAATAATGGTTTCCAATTCCTGAGGCCCGGGGTATTTGTCAACAAAGGCGACTTCGCCGTTGATAAGAAGAATAGTTTTACCCTGAATTCCCATGGAATAAACTCGGGACATATCTTTGATATACTCAGGGTCATAGTCTATTTGAAGACGACGACAAACAATTTGAAGATTGGCAAAAAGTTTCTGACCCTGAGGACTACCGCGATCAAAAAGTTGAATTCTCATGGTCTTATTTTAGCAATTTGGACAGTGTTAAACAACAAACTGGCGATAGTCATAGGACCAACACCTCCGGGAACCGGAGTAATGAAGCTGGCAATGTCTTTGATGGAGTTAAAATCAAAATCACCGGATAATTTACCGTTTTGATCGCGGCTAAAACCAACATCAATTACGACAGCGCCGGGTTTGATAAAAGTTTTGTCAAAAAATTTAGGCTTACCAATGGCCGAAACTAAGATATCGGCTTGTCGACAAAGATCGTTTAAATTTTTAGTTTGGGTGTGACAGATGGTGACAGTGGCGTCACGGGCAGTAAGGAGAGCAAAAAGAGGAAAAGCAACATCGGGACTGCGACCAACTATAACCGCGTTTTTACCGCTAACATCAATCTGATAGTGATCAAGAATCTTAATGATTCCCAGAGCGGTGGCGGCAGGAATTCCAGTCGATTGTTTTTGAAAAATCAAACCTAAATTAAAAGGACTTAAACCGTCGGCATCTTTTTTGGGGTCAATAGCAGAGAGAACTTGTTGAGTGTTAATTTGTGAAGGTAAAGGCAGTTGGACCATAAAGCCAGTGACAGTTTTATCTTGGTTTAGACGGTTGATTAGGTCTATTACTTCTGTAGTGGAAGCAGATTGATCCAAATGATGAACTCGACCACCGATGCCAATATTGGTAGCCACTTTTTGTTTCATATCAACATATTTTTGACTGGCGGGGTCGGTACCGACCAAAATAATGTCGAGAATGGGAAATAGTTTTTGATCAGAAATCTCAGATTTAAGAGAGGTTAAGATTTGCTCTGATAAAGTTTTACCGTCAAGGATGGTCATAATTTTATTATATCACCTTGGTTAAAATCTCGTGACCGGTTTTGGTGATTAAAACAGTATGTTCGAATTGAGCTGAAAGAGAGCCATCAAAAGTACGAATGGTCCAGGCATCGTCTTTGTCTAAAGTAACCTGATAATTTGGAGAGGCATTGACCATGGGTTCGATAGTAAAAATCATCCCAGGTTGAAGCATAATTTTTTCTTTGGGATTGTCAAAATGATAGACAAAAGGATCTTCGTGAAATTTAAGACCGACACCGTGACCGCCAAGTTCCCTAACCACACTAAAGTGATGTTTTTCAACGAAGGGTTGAATAATTTTACCGACGCAGTCATTGAGAAGTTTGCCGGGTTTGAGAGATTTGATAGCTAAATAAAGAGAATCTTGAGTAACTTGAATCAGTTTTTGAGCTAAAGGAGAAATTTTATCAACTGCAAAAGTGGCTGAAGTATCTCCGTAATATCCGTCTAAAATGGTAGTAACGTCAAGATTGATAATATCGCCTGCAACTAAAATTTGCTGTGATGAAGGAATTCCGTGACAAACAACATTATTGACCGAAGTACAAATACTTTTAGGGAAGCCACCGTAATTTAAGGGTGCTGGGATGGCATGGTGGTCAAGGATATATCGGTGAGCTAAAGTGTTGAGTCTGTCAGTACTGACACCGGGTTTAACGAAAGGGATGAGATAATTTAGAGTAGCAGCGGCTAACTGAGAGGAACGGCGAATACCATTAATTTGCTCTAGAGTTTTAATAATAATCACGCCTTATTATACAATGGAAATTGTGATATGATGAATTTACGGTAGATATTTGGAATATTTTAGTAATTGAGTCGAATATATATAGAAGAATAGCGGTAGCTGGTTGGCTGGAATGAACTTAAAAATAATGAAACAGCAAACATCGTGGGAAAATTCAAGTAAATGGTATGGCGGAATTGTGGGTGATAAAGGTCATTATTTTCATCAGGCGGTAATATTTCCAAAAATAAAACAGCTGATTGATTTAAAAAATATTAAATCAGTTTTTGATCTTGGCTGCGGTCAAGGAGTTTGGGAACGACAACTAAATATACATACTGAATATGTAGGGCTGGATATGGCTGAAAGTCTGATAAGAGAAGCCAGAAGCAGAAGTTTAAGTCCAAAACACAAATTTATAACAGCCGATGTCAGCAAAAGTTTGCCAATAAAGGAAAATTATTATGATTTGGGAGTGATAATTTTGGCGTTGCAAAATATAAAAAACGTTACCGGAGTGGTAAAAAATGCCAAAAAACATCTAAAAATGGGCGGACAATTTTTGATAGTTTTAAATCACCCTATGTTTAGGATTCCTAGACAAAGTTCATGGGGAATGGATGAAAACAGCAAGACTCAATACCGACGAATTGACGGTTATATGACAGAAAAAGAGATTCCAATTACAACACATCCAGGAAAAATGAATTCTCAAAAAACGTGGTCGTTTCACTATCCCCTATCAAAATACAGTCATGATTTGGCAAAAAACGGATTTGTAATTGAATTGATTGATGAATGGACAAGTGATAAAAAAAGCACTGGGTCAAAGGCAAAAATGGAAGACAGAGCCAGACGAGAAATTCCAATGTTTATGGCGATTTTAGCGAAAAAAATTTAGTTTACTTTAATTTAATAAATACCTGACAGTGCCAAACCTGGGGAATAGATTTAGTGGTAGGACTGTTTTCAAACCAGAAGAAATCCTTACCGGGGAATTTGGATTTGATCTTGGCCTCAATGGTTTTGGGAGATAATTTGCCAATGCGACTCCAAAGACAATAATGAACAACACCGTCGAGATGTTGGATTAATTTAAGATAAGGAAAGGCGTTGCGGCAAAGTCTGATATCACCTTTACCAATCGACTTATCCAAAATTTTTAACCTGATATCAAGCGGCACCTGCTGAATATATTGTTGATAAAAACTTAAATCATCGTCATAACGAACCAGATTGGGGCCACAGTGGGACAATTTAGATTTAAGAGAAACTAATTCTAACCAAGTTTTGGGAAAATCAAATTTATTTAAAGGTTTCATTTGAGTTGTTTACCAAAAGCAACACATTCCTGAATCATATCGACCAGGGCAAAGCCAGGGTGTTCGATGGCGCGTTTGACAGTATCGTTGAGTTTGGGAATGTCTTTGCAATCGACCGACTCAACAAAAACATCAGAATTGGCGCTTTTAAGAAGTTTAACCGGATCGATAGGTTCATTAATATTGCCAGTGGGGGTGGATTTGGTGCGGGAACCTTTTGGAGTAGTCGGGCTGGTTTGACCAGTAGTTAGACTGTAAAGAAAATTATTGGAGACAAAAACTTTAATATCAATATTACCCCTGGCAGCGGTAATTAAATGATTTAAACCTTCACCATAAATGCCACCGTCACCGCCGACAACACAAACTGAAAGTTTGGGATTGACCAGTTTGGCACCGATAGCGCTGGGGATAGATCGACCGTGGAGGGTGTGCATAGCGTAGGTTTTGAAAAAATCAGCCATATTGCCGGCACAACCGATGTCATAAAAAATAGCTAAAGTATCCAAACTAAGGTTAAGATCGGTAAAAGCTTTTTGAAGCGAGGCAAAAGCAAGATAGTTGTGACAACCGGGACACCAAGTGGGAGCGATATGAGAGCGATAATTGATCATATTATTTTTCCTCAATTGATTCCAAAAATAACTTTTTATCAAAGCCACCCCGCTGTTGTTTTTTCTGGAGACGAATGGCTTCAACTTCTGCTTCAGAAATATTTTCTGAAGATTTTATATAATTTAAGACTTCAATAACATCAGCTAATTCATTAATAAGATCATTTCTATTGTCAGACTTAAGTAATTCTTGAGATTCTTCAATTAATTTTTGTTTGAGAGCGATTTTAAATTCTGAATTAGAAAGAATTTTGGTATTAAAAATTTTATTAGGTTTGGCAAAAAACTGAGGAATATTATCCCTGATTAACTTTTGGTAAACAGTAAGCGACATATTATTTTTTGGACAAAATTTTAATTATCTCTTCGGGGAAAAAGGGGCGACCATCATTTTTGGTAAAAATCCGATCGGGATTAAAATCAAACTGAGATTTAAGAAGAGTCGTCATCTGACTGGTGCCATTGTTCTCGATAACAAAAACTTTAGCAAAACCGTCAATGATTTTTTTGAGATTCGGATTGATAGGCCAAAGAGTTTTTAACTGTAAAAAGGCAAATTTTGATTTATTTTTTGACAACTTTAGAGCTTCTAAAATAGGACCTTTGGTAGATCCCCAAGAAATAATTAATTGCTTGGCTGATTTGTCACCAAAGAAATTAGCCGGAGGAGATATTTTTTGGGCAAGTTTTAGTTTTGATAGCCGTTTTTGAGACATTTTTTTGGAGACAGTGGCATCTTCGGTAGAGAAACCATATTCATCATGCTCGTAGCTGTTGGCTAAAAACTGACCGTTGGGAGTGCCGGGAAGAGTTCGAGGAGAAATACCGTTTTTGGTTAATTGGTAGCGATTAAAACCAATTTTAGGATGAGAAACAATATCGCCTGGATCAATTTTGACTTTGATTTTGGAAAGATCTTTAGCGCTAGCACTGGATTCAGCTAAAAATTTATCACTTAAGACAATAACTGGTGTTTGAAGTTTGGCGGCAAGATTGAGAGATTGATAACCCATATCAAAAGATTCCTGAATATCACCGGGAGCAATGACAACCTTAGGAAACTCACCGTGTCCAGAGTGGATGGCGTGAAGCAAGTCTGCCTGAGAAGTCCAGGTGGGCAAACCGGTGGCTGGACCGGGTCGGGAAACCAAATAAAAGACTAAACCAATTTCACTAACGCCGCAGAAACTGACAGCTTCGTTCATGAGAGCAAATCCCCCACCAGAGGTGCCAGTAGCGGCTCTGGCGCCGGCAAAAACAGCACCGGCGGCAATATTAGCGGCGGCAATTTCATCTTCGGCGTGAATGACTTTAAGACGTTCAAAAGCTTCTTGTTTGGCGGCTAAAAAATGCATGGCTCCGGTGGCGGGAGTCATAGGATAAGCGCTGTAAAAATCACCTCCGCCGGCTAAAAATCCCCAACCATAAGCTTCATTACCGTCGTAAAAATTAATTCCCTTGCTTAGAGTTTTGGGAACAACTAAATCAAATTTAAGATGACTGAAATTGGTTTTGGCATAATCATAACCGGCCTGAATGGCTCGACCATTGAGATCACAAAATTGTTTAAAAAAGCCACAGACAATGGTTTTGCTAAGGTTAAGATCGAGATTAAATAGATAAACGGCGACACCAAGACTGATAGTATTGACAACCAGAGGGCTGCCAATTTCGCCGGCTAAAGTTTTAAGCGGCAAAGAGGAAAAAGTCCCGAGAGTGGAATTATTTTCAAAAGTTTCATCGGAAAAAATTAAAGTTTTTTTGGTGAACTCTGGTAAATGTTTTTGCCAATGACCGGCGACGATGGAAAAGAAAACGTCAATTTGTTGGTGGGGGGCAAAAACTTTGTCGGTAGAAAAACTAATTTGAATCGTGTTGTGACCGCCGCGAACTAGTGAGGGATATTCGGTATAATCGGCTAAATTGAGACCATGGGCAATAAGAATTTGAGAAAAAAGTTGACCAACCGATTTGATGCCAAGCCCAGCCGGACCGGCAATTTTAACAGAATAGACTCGGTGGTTGGTCATAGACCTATTTTACACGATATTAAAATTTTATGAGCAGGGATTTTTTAGGGAGTAGCAACAATGATAAGTCGATTGAGAGTGGTGCCGGGAGGCCAACAGGTCATCAAGGTAAGTTGACGTTGAGAAGATGATTTCATATAGTCGATTTGATCAGGAGAGACAATTTTTTTGTCGGTAACGGAGTAGGTGTAAGGTTGGTTTTGATAGTAAAGAGTGAGGCTGTCCCCGACTGTCAGTTTATTGAGGAGATAAAAAACGGCGTTGTAGTCGCTGGCTTGATACCAATTAGTGGCGGAGTGGGCAAAAATAAAGACATTACCGGGTTGATCGGGAGTAGCTGAGCCGGAAGCGTGGGCAACTCCTCGACTAAGAGCTGATTGATAGATTTTAGGATTGGTGGCATCAACATTTTTGATGACTTTTGAATTGGCTTTGATTTTGGGAATGAGAAGAGAAAACTCAGGATCAACAGGAGTAAGATCATCTGATTGGAGAGATGGTGATTGAAATTGATAGCTAATCTCAGCTTTAGCAACCGGATAATAGGTTTTAAAAAGAAAAACAACGGCGATAAAAATGAGAACAAATCCTAAAATAAGAGATTTCTTTGATTGATTAGGATTTTTTGGACTTGTTGAAGACAGTTTTGATGACATAAATTATCAGGGCAAGGCAAGCGATAATGATAATTGCGGTCAAAACTTTATGATCAGCAAAATAACTTTTGATTGACTGACTGCCAACACCCAAAACTTGACCAGTGGAATCATCAGGACTAACAGTCTCGGTCTGTTCAGAATCATCTTTTTTGTTTAAATCTTCCTCTTGAGGAATATTTGAATCACTGACCCTGATAGCGCCAGTAGTGTCAGTTGAAGAAGAAGTGGTGGTAGTATTGATAACTGTAGTATCACCGGAAACGACGGTTTTAACTACAGTATCGCCGGTAACACCAGAACCATTGCCATAAATATCAAAAGCACGAATGGCATAATAATAAGTTTTGGAACAATCTGGGACACTATTGTTGACTTCCCGATATTGATCGGAGCCGACATTGATAGAATGAACTAGAGATTGGTTGTCAGCGGCAAAGGCAGGATTGGTGGAACGATAAATCTCAACTTTGGCGGTTCTACCTTCATCATTAGCGGTTCTAAACTTAATAATATAGTCGCAGTGATTATCTAAGACTGACTTAGAATATTCTACTGGAGTGCCGGGAGTAGAATTTTGATAATCAAAGAAAACAGTATTACTCTCAGCAACATCAGCGCCGGCGTAAGCTTTGGTTTGGAATTGATAGGTACCGGGGGTAGAAATTACCGAAGCTAAATTGCATTGGTCGGAATTGCCACCGGCAGTAACGACAATATCCCCTCCAAATTGAGAAAAAACTGATTCAGTAGGGCCTTTTTTGAAACATTTAACAGTAATCGGGCGGGCAGAAATATCTAAAGTAACAAACTTAAGATCAAGATTAGTAGTATTAACATGGGTTTTAGGATCCTGAAGACGAATAAAGAGAGTTGGATCGGCGGCCTGAAGAGGTGAAGCGGTAAAACCAAAGGCGAAAGCAGTCAAGATAAGACTGAAAAATAAATTTTTAAACATAGTATGACGACTAAAAATTAAAGCCAAACCGGTTAGACCAAAGAGACTACTAATTAGAAGCCAAATGGTGGCGGCGCCGGTGGCAGGCAAAGTATCGGTAGAGACTCCCAATACCTGACCTTCAATAGTCTGGACTTTTTCAACTTCAGCCGAGACGGAATCAGAAACAGCTTTGTTGATAGGAACCTGAGTGCCGACAAAATTAGTATCCAGATAACCTTCCGGTAAAGCAGAAGCTAAGACGGTTTCGTCTTGATTGTAAGTATTATTACCAACGGCCCAGGCAATATCTTTGTAGACACCAGATTGTTGATTGGAATTGATATCAGCAATATAAATTAGATCCAATTTATCACCTTTAACAAAAGAACCTAAATTCCAAAGACCAGGTGAATGGTATTGAGGTTCAGCAATTTGAGAAGTAATATCCTCAATGCCGTTTTTGATAACTTTGTAAGAACCAGGGCGATATTTGAAACCATTGCTCAAAAGGTCAGTAACTTTTAGATTAGAAATATCATTTTTAGAAACCTCCAACTTGATAGTATAAGTAACCGAATCGCCAGGTGAAAGAACTGAACTGCCGACATTGTTGGTTTTGGCAATGTCAAGTTCTGGAGTAAGTAGACGATTACCAATATGACATTGGAGTGATTGAGATGACCCTAGCTCAATTTGATAATTATTTTGATTACTTATATCGGATGGTGTTTTGTCATCACAATAAATATTAGTTTGAGTCCAACCAGGTTGAAGAGTTTCACTGAGATAATAAGTTTGAGGAATTAATTTGTTAAACACAGCTGAACCTTGGTCGTTGGTAATTTTTGAGTCTTGAGAAGTTAGATTTATTTGCCAATTTGGCAAGGTTTCTTCATCTGAGTCCATTTGACCGTTACCGTTGACATCATTAAATTTAATGACTGAAATTTGACCAAAAATAGCGTCATTGGTGATAGTGCAAGTAGCGGTGCCACCATTAGCGAGAGTAATGTTGGAACAGTTGTTATAACTTGGTTGATAACCATCAACCGGAGTTTCGGTGACAGTATAAATACCAGCATCAATGGTCAGACTATTTTCACCGTCGGCTTCGAAAGGAATAGCAGTACCGTCGTTGACACTAAAGCTAAAATCATCGGCGGTTAAATCACCACCATTGATGTTATTTACAACTTTTTTAACAATCAGAGTTCCAGGTTGATCATCGTTGGTAATGGTACAAATAAGATTTTGGTTGTAATTTAATTTGATTGTGGTGGTCAATTTGTTTTCATTGGATGTACCACAGTCCCAAGTCCCTTCGGTATAACCATTGATGTCTTTTTCGGATAAGGTATAAGTTCCCTTGTCTAAGGTTAGTTTTTCAGAGGTATAGGTGGTAGTTTTATTATCTTCTACACCTTTGTCAAAAGTTAACTGACCACCACTAAAAGTGATGCCAAAATCATCAACAGTTTTGGTACCGCCATTATCATTGATCACTTTTTTAACTACAGTTAAGGTCGGTTTCTGTCTGTTGGTAAAGGTACAGGTAACCGTTTCTCCTGGAGCAACATCAATGCTTGCCTGACGATTTTCTAAACTTGTAGTACTATTTTTGGTGGGATCAACACATTTAATTTCAGTTAATGTCCAAGATTCGTATTCATCCTCAGTTACTATGTACTGACCGGGCAATACCTCAGCTTCAAAGTTAGGTAGACCTGTGGTGGTATCATCTGTCAAGCTGAACTCGATTGGATTATTATTACCAAAATTATTTGTAAACCTAAAACTTTGGTCACTATCATTTATCGCATTCTTTTCAATAACTACCGTTCCTCGTTTGGTATTAGTAAAAACACATCTTACTGTTTCATTTGCGGAAACATTGATATTAGCAGTTTTATTGGTAATATCTACCGTACTGTCAGTATCATTACCACAAGAAATATTAGTTAAATCCCAACCTGTGGGAACTATTTCTGAAACGGAATATTTCCCAGGAGCTAACCAACCACTATCCTTTGATTGCCCATCGGTTAGGTTAAAATTAACATCACTCCAACTGGGATCAAATTCAAAAGATTGAGTAGTGTAACCGTCTGGCAAAGTTTGTTTTTCGATGATTATTTTCCCACCCTTAAGCTCGACTACGGCATCATCTGTTTTTGTGTCAGTAGATCCTTCATTATCTGTGGCAATAGCTGTCACAATATCTTTATAAAATCCTGGATCGCCTGTAACAGAACCTGAGAATGAACAAGTATATGTACCACCGTTTGGATTAATCGTTCCTCCAGTGGCGCAGTTTCCTTGACCATTTAGATCTCCATAAATATCGTCTGTAAGACTGGTGAGGGTTACAGCTTCTTTACTCTTGTTTGTTACGACAACAGTAAAGGTGACATTACCACCAGGAACTGGCAATATTAACGTGCTAGCAGTCTTAGTAACTTCAATGGTAGGAGCGACATCAGTAAATTCAACAGTGGCATCATCATCATCAGTGGCTTCAGTATTGTCATTGTCTTTGGCTTTGCCGGTAAAGACATTGTAATGATCGTTACCTGAGGCATCACCTTCGATCCATTTGGTAATGGAGAATTCACAGGATGATCCAGCGGCAAGAACAGTGCCAACTTTACAATCATCATCACCATTTAAGGTGCCGTAAATACTGTCGGTGAGACTGGTGATGGTAACCGATTCTTTAGTAGAAGTATTCTTGACAACAAAGGTAAAGGTAACGTTGGCGCCGGTTTCTGGAACTTCGGTAACACTTGGAGTCTTAGTAACTTCAATGGTAGGAGCGACATCAGTAAATTCAACAGTGGCATCATCATCATCAGTGGCTTCAGTATTGTCATTGTCTTTGGCTTTGCCGGTAAAGACATTGTAATGATCGTTACCTGAGGCATCACCTTCGATCCATTTGGTAATGGAGAATTCACAGGATGATCCAGCGGCAAGAACAGTGCCAACTTTACAATCATCATCACCATTTAAGGTGCCGTAAATACTGTCGGTGAGACTGGTGATGGTAACCGATTCTTTAGTAGAAGTATTCTTGACAACAAAGGTAAAGGTAACGTTGGCGCCGGTTTCTGGAACTTCGGTAACACTTGGAGTCTTAGTAACTTCAATGGTAGGAGCGACATCAGTAAATTCAACAGTGGCATCATCGGTATCGAATACACCACTTGCTATTGCAGTAATAATATTAGTATGACTTTGACCAGCTTCGCCAGAGATATTTTTAGTAAACTTACACTCGTAATGTCCTCCAGGAACAATTGTTTGTGGTACTACACAAGTACTGCCTTCAATTACTGTAATATCACCGAATTTATCATCATTTAATGAAGTTAAAGTAACATTTACAGGACTAGTGTTATTTACCCTGGCTGTGAACTCAACATTTCCACCAGTTTCTGGTACAGATGTGGGATTGGCTGTTTTGATAACATTAATACTTAATTTTGAGTTGATAAAAGTACAAGTAATTGTTTCACCATTTGCCAAATTCAAAGCAGAAGGATCTTGTGTTTTTCCGGCAATGGAACTGGTACAGGAAGAGGCAGAATGCCAACCTGTAGGAACTGTTTCTGTGACTGAATAAATACCAGCAACCAATTCCTGATCATTTGGTTCTGCAGCATCAGTTAAACTGAAACTACTGTAGCCATCTCCCGTTGTAGTAAAACTAAAACTTTGTGAATCACCGGCAGGGTTTGTTACCTTATCTACAATAATGTGACCTTTTTTCTGAACACCGTAATACCAGCTACTATCTGAAGCAGTAACATTGCTCCCGGTTGGAGGAGTACCTACAACTGTTGCAGTATTCATATATTGCCCTTCCACAACTATACCGGTAGCAGTACAAGTCATAATGGCACCTTTGGCTAATTCTGTAGATGGACAATTAATAGTTCCCAAATCACTATCTGTAAGATTTATATTTGTCAAAGCTACATTTCCACTATTCTGAACAATGTATTTCCATTCAACTGTGTCGCCGATATATAAATTTGGACCAGGTGCCGATGCAACGTCTTGATCATTTGTTTTTTTAGTTAATCTGATTTCTGGCCTTTCAACTAAAACAGAAGAAAGATGTCCAACTAAAAATGCAGAATTATCTTTTTTCTCTTCTGTAATAAAGGCATTAACAGGATTACCACTTGGGTAGGCATCAACAAATCCATCAATAACTAAGGTATATTGAATATCACCTATTCTAAAACTTCGAGTTGCATAACTGTTTGGAAAAGTAACTTTATCGTCACAAGCGGTTAAAGTTCTTTGATATTCTTTGCATTGACCGGCAGAATTTGGAGTCTCTTCAATATCAAAATCGTAGTCTAGTACAACATCGTCAATATCAGGCCTATCAAAGTTTAGTGTGATTTGGAGAGTTGCGCCATTGGCAGCTGTCCCATGCTGAACCGGCCAATTCATATGAGTCAACATACCAAGATAAAAAGTTTCTCCAGTATCAAAAGATTGATTTCCGCTATTGGTAAATCTTAAGCCACTTTTCTGTGATTCTGCTGCTGTGCCCCACCTAATTTCGCTTGTATCTATTCCTTGATGGCCACTGCCTCCGTCAATACTAGTCCAAATACCACTTACTGAGGTGAGGGCGACGGGATCAGAGGGGTTGTTTGTTAAAGGAGGTGGTGTTGGTGAAGGCAAAGACGTGACAACTCTGATGGCATCATCTAAAACTACGGTCTCACTCACTCCACCAGTGCAATTATCTCCATTGTATACTCGTAAGTGTAAGTCATAAGAACCAATCGTATCGGGAGCTGTTAGTGTAAAATCTTCTGTCCAAGTTCCAGAAGAAGTGTGATTGGGTGTATTGACACAAGTCCAATTAACACCGTTAAAACTGTATTGCGTAGTTCTCCAATCATTACTATCACCTGAACCTGATGTTGTAACCTTTAAAGTAACTGTGACACTCGTGCTTGGAGGAACAGAAACATACTCCATACCATTAACCATGGCTGTAGATAGAGTGGGACCTGTTGGGTTAGTAACAATATAAATTGTAAAATGATCCAAGTCTTTAACCTCAACATTATTACTGTCTACATGCTGATTTAATTTATTTTCTTCAATAGGTTTAATTTCATCTGTACCAATAGGATTAGATTGATTTTTGACTTCATCGGCTGATTTTTCTAGGTAAACCACATTAACTTTTTTGTCTTCTGGTTTTGGTAGAGTGATGTCATATTCAAAACTGCCGTTATCCATGCCAGTGGTGACATCGTAGGCATATTCGCCAAGAGCAGTGGTGCCTTCCGGCAATTTTAGATCGCTTATTTTAATTCTTTCAATCTTGAGGGAAGTGGTAGTTTCTGGCAAACAAGTGAAAGTGACACTCATTTTGTCTTCACCCGGGAATTGATATTTAACTCCTAATTTAACCGGATCTTTAGTTTCGGCAATACCGGTTTTTTCGTCAAAATTCCAATCATCAATAGAACTGGGTTTGATTTCTTGATCAGTTAAACAAATTTTGGCAGGAGTGGGAGTAGATTCGACGACAGGAGTAATTGAAGGGGTAGGCTCTGGATCGGGAGTAATGTTACCGACATCAGAATTTTCGGGAACTTCAGCCGGAGTCAAAGTTGGGGCTGGAGTCAATGATGGTTCTAGGACAGGTGTAGGTTCTGGGGTGACAGTAGATTTAAGAGTGGGGGTGGGTTCGGGAGTTGAGGTAGGCTCTGGGGTAGCGGTAGCTTCGGGGGTGGGGGTAGGTTCGGGGGCGGGAGTGCTAGCAGGTGGCTGAATATCGGATGAATCGGATTTATTCTCTTGTTCTTGTTCTTGATTTAATTCTTGATTTAACTGTTCCTCAATGACAGTCGGCACAGGATCTTCCGGAGTGTTGGCATAAACCGGTTGGACTAGCCAAAGGAGGGGGAATAAGTTATTAAAGACTAAGGACAAATTTGCCATGATAGCGGCAAACTTTTTGAAGACACGAAAATGCTTCATATAAAGATGTTAAATATAATTATAGCCGGATTATATCTTATATTTTTAAATTTGCAAGTTAGCTATATTTATGATTATTGCTGGATAATTGGATAAAATAATAAATATTTTTGAATATTTACTTGTCCCCTAATATGTTTTATTACTACTTTATCTCTCCACCATGACAATAAAGTCGATAAACCACTCTGCCTCTAAAAAAAATTTTCTCAGTGCCGACAAAATCATTTATTTTACCGTTGACTTCAAAGGTATATCTCCAATCACCATTAATAAATTCTTTTGGCCCTCGCAGTGGCAAAATATCGCCTTCGCCGACTTTCATTAGAGCTGGTCGCAAAGCCTGGTCTACTGACGCCTCACTTAAATTTTTATCGAGTGCCTGACCATGATAATTCATTGCCCAAATTGGTTGGTTATTTTTATAAACCACTTCTTCACCAATGAATTTTTTACCACCAAAATAAGTATCGTGATAAATAAATTCACCTTGTTTGAAATGATAGTCATGTGAACCAGGTCGCAACGATTCAACTTTTTTAGCCATTCCATTTGCATAGGTGGCTCGCTTGGCGACAACAAGAAATTTTTTTAACTCTTGGTTATTCATGTTTTATTTTCAATTATTTGCTTTGTCAATAATTAACTCTGTTATCTTTGGAACTAGATGAATTTAAAAATACCAATATTATTTTGACTTCTTTAAATTTTTAAAATATTTCTTACCTTTTAGCTTTTCGGGTAAGAGATTTTCTTTAGTGTACATTTGATACCCCTTACCATAACCGATATCTTTCATCAGTTTGGTGGGGGCGTTGCGGAGATTAAGTGGTATTGGAAGATTGCCATGAGTGGCGACATCGGCTTGAGCGGCGCGGAGAGCGTCATAAACAGATCGGTCTTTGGCGGAATTAGCCAAATAAATGGCGCCTTGTGCCAAATTGAGATCACATTCTGGATAACCAATCGTCGTCACTGCTTGAAAAACTTCGTTAGCTAAAAGCAGAGCATTGGGATTGGCGGGGCCGATGTCTTCGGAGGCAAAAATAACCATCCGGCGGGCAATAAATTTGGGATCTTCGCCGGCGGCAATCATTCGAGCTAAATAATAAACGGCGGCGTCAGGATTGTTGGCACGCATACTTTTGATAAATGCTGAAATAGTGTTGTAGTGTTCTTCACCCTGTTTATCAAAACGAAGGTAGGAATTTTGGAGAGCATTTTTGAGACTGTCCAAGTTTAGATTGTTATATAAGGTATAGGCATTGTCGATCATGGTGATGGCTTGACGGGCATCACCGTTGGCCATATTGATTAGCCAATCACGGGAAGCGGGAGAAATTCGAGTCTTAAGAATTTTGACAGCTCGGGAAATAATTTGAGCCATATCGGCATCGGTCAGTTGATGGAGGACAAAAACCCGACAACGGGAGAGAAGTGGGGAAATGATTTCAAAACTAGGATTTTCGGTGGTAGCGCCGATAAGAGTTAGGACTCCGGACTCAACATAGGGCAGTAAAAAATCTTGTTGAGCTTTGTTGAAACGGTGGATTTCATCCAAAAATAAAATTTTGCGGTAGAGACCGGGGGATGAGGGAGTGGTACTGCCGATAATCTGGCGGATATCGTCTTTGCCGGCAGAGACGGCAGAAAGTTCATGAATTTCGGCTTTGGTTTCTTTGGCAATAATCCGGGCTAAAGTGGTCTTACCAACTCCGGGAGGGCCCCAAAAAATCATCGAAAAAATTTGGTGGTTTTCGATAGCCAAACGAAGGGGTTTGCCGGGACCAACCAAATGAGATTGACCAATAAATTCGTCTAAATTTTGGGGTCGAAGAAGAGAGGCTAGGGGTTGGGTTGACATAGGTTTGGGTTTTGTTTGGGTAGTGGTTTGAGTATAAACTAAGAAAGATTAAGGGTCAATTTTGGAAATATAATATAATTTAGAATATAAAGTTATTTTATAAATTATGATTTGGTTAATATTAACAGTAGCATTGGGATTGAGATTAATAGGTTTGGATCAGTCGTTGTGGTTGGATGAGGCAATTTCGGCGAATGTATCGGCAATGCCAATAAAAGAGATTGTCACTAATTTTTCGGTTAATGATTTTCATCCGCCGCTGTATTATTGGTTTTTGAATATATGGCAAGGTTTGGGAGGAAGAGAAGTAATTTTTCTTCGTTTCAGTTCGATAATATTTTCTTTGGTAACAATTTACTTTGTTTATTTGATTGGCAAAAAAATAAAAAATAAACAAACAGGAATAGAGGCGGCGATATTGGTAGCAGTCAATCCTCTATTTGTTTATTTTTCTCAAGAATTGAGGATGTATGCCATGGCGACGATGTGGTTGACAATAGCGTTGTTTTTTTTAACAAAAATTAAGCAAAAAAAATACAATTTTTGGGATTTATTTTGGTACAACTTAATGTCATTTTTGGCTTTTGTGACTTTTTATGGATCGGTCTTTTTGTTGGCGGCGGTGGGGATTTATTGGTTGGCAAAAAAAGAAATAAAAATATTTTGGGCGACAAGTTGGGGAGTGGGATTGGCGGTGGTAATGATTTGGCCGCTGTTAAAAATTCAATTGGACAATTCAAAAGTATTGTTAACAACGGTGACCAACTGGTCATTGGTGTTGGGGAGGGTAAATTTAAAAAATCTATTGTTGATACCGCTGAAATTTAGTGTTGGAAAAGTCAGCTGGTATCCAAAATATATGTATTATTTGATTGGTGGCGGTTGGACAATGGTGACGAGTTGGTTTCTACTCAAAGGAAACAAAAAAGTTGACTGGTTGAAAGTGTTATTGATTCTGCCGATAGTTTTGGCAACTTTGTTTTCCTTCAGATCACCGCTGTTGCAATATTTCCGGTTTATATATTTAGTGCCAATAGTTGGGATTATTTTATCAATAAATACCTCCAAAAAATGGCAAAAAATATTAATATTCGGAGTTTATTTAATTTTTAGTTTGATTTATTTGTTAAATCAGAATTTTTATCGTGAGGATTGGAAAAGTGTCGCTAAGGTGATTGAGTCAAAGGTTTATATGATTGAATCTTTTGGCGATCCGATAAAGTTTTATAATTCAAAAATAGAAATTGTGGATACAAAAACCAAGATACCGACCGAGGAGGAAATTTGGGTTATCCCTTATGGTGAAGTGATTCACGGGGTGGATCATAAAAAAATATTGACTGGGTTGGGATATCAAAAGAGGGATGAAAAAAATTTTAGAGAAGTAGTAGTTCAGCAGTGGGAAAAATAAAAATATCAGCCAATTAGGCCGTCGGTGGAAACCCAAATACCGAGCTTACGAAAAATACTATCATCAGCAGAAGAAAGCTGATGGGTGGTGTGCATAAAACAACCTTTGAGTTTGGGTAGGGATTTTTGAGCCAGATCAGCTATAGAATCTGGCTGAGTGGAAGCAGCCAACGCCAAAAGAGCTTCAGCGCAGTTGAGACTGCGAGAAGATTCGCCAATTCTATCCTTAAGATGATTGATACGCTTAATAACCAAAGGAGAAATAAGTTTAACATTGTCGGGGATTTTGGCTAAAAATTTAATGGCATTGAGAATAGTTGAGGCCTCAGCATGAAGGAGGGGTGAATTTTTACCAGTAATGATTTGACCAGTTTTAAGTTCGATGGCGGCGCCACAAAAAACACCATTTTCACCTTTGCCAGGTTGTGATTGGGCTTGATGCCGAGCTTGACGAGCCGGGATAACGGTGGGTAAAAAATTTTCATCGATGCCGACACGGGAGAGAAGTTGATCCATTCTGTCTAAAACAGTTTTTTCTAGTAAACCTTTTTTGACTTCCTGACGGTAGCGAAAGAGATAAAAATTAACTTCTCTTTTGGCGGCTTGAGAGACGATATCGTGGTCAATAATACCCTGGCTAAGAACATTGAAACCCATGTCGGTAGGAGATCGATAAGTTCTGGAAAAATTGTCACGGTGAAGAATTTTATTAAAAATAGTGCGAATGATAGGAAAAGCCTCGATATCGCGGTTATAATTAACGACGGATTTTTTGTAAGCGCGAAGATGAAAAGAATCGATACAATTGTAATCGCCTAAATCGGCAGTGGCGGCTTCGTAGGCAATGTTAACAGGGTGATCTAAGGGTAAATCCCAAACAGGAAAAGTTTCAAACTTAGCATAGCCAGAATTAATGCCGTGTTGAGCGTCAAGATAAATCTGACTTAAGCAAGTAGATAATTTACCAGATCCAGGACCGGCGCCCCAAACTACCACTAAAGGTTTATCAGTTTTAATATAGTCATCAGCACCAAAACCGTGGGGACTAAGAATCAATTTCAAGTTTTTGGGATAATTTGCTATCTCCCGACGAAAATAAACAGGAATATTAAGATTCTTGAGGCGACGGGCCAAAATTTTGGTTTCAGTTTCTTCTTGATAACGATTGATGACTACCCCCAAAACTGGAAGTTGGTGAGTTTTAAAAACTTCTAAAGCTCGAAAAGTATCAATATCGTAACTAATACCTAAATCTCCCCTAATTTTACCAGCGGATAATTGTTTGGCGGAGACGCAATAAATGATGCCGAGATCTTTTTTGAGACTTTTGAGGAGAGTAAGTTTGGCGTCGGGAAGATAACCGGGCAAGGTTCGAGTGGCATGAAAATCGGATAGAAGTTTGCCGCCAAATTCAAGGTAGAGACGACCGGAAAAATGAGACAAACGATCTTGAATGGCTTGTTTTTGAACAGTCAGATATTTGACAGTATCAAAACCGGGTTTAAATCTCATAAACAAAAATAAATATAAATTCAAGATACCATTTTAAAAAACACGGTGCAATAGGCAAATTCTTTATTTTTTGAAGACTCACATTAATGATACTACAAACCAGTTAGAAAAGTCCAATTTGCTGTTTTGCGGGTGGCGGTGGATAGGAAAAATCAACTTCCACAATTCGAGGGGTATTCCATTTATCCTTGTATTTAAGAAATCTGTTTTTGAGACCAAAATCATAAATTTCTTTGGTAATAAGAACATCGGCTTGGCAGTAAGACTTGAGTTTATCAAGGCTTTGAGGAGTGTGTTGTTGCCAATAAGTGACAGCATTGGTGCCGATATCGGTTTTTTCTTTACCCAAAGTTTCTTTGGCTAAAGCATCTAAACTAAGACGGAAACCAAGGGTATTTTTAATTTTTTCCAAGATATCAAAATGTTTGAGTTTTTTGAGATTAAATTGACAATGAGGCTGAAGAACAGGAATATCAAAGCCAAGGGAATTAAAACCAATAATACGATCAGCTTCGGAGAAAAGAGGCCAAATTTGGGAAAGTTCGTTTTCCCAAAAACTCATAATCTGACCACTAATTTCGTTGAAATCTTGATCAAGTTGACGACGGTAGACCGAAACGATGGAAACACCAAGATCAGCGATATTGGACATATCGATATCTTCAAAAAGTTTTTGGGTTTCAATGTCAAAAATAACTTCCCAATGCATAAATTATTTTTTAGAGATTTTTTTGGCGGGATTTTTGACTTTAGCTTTAGAATTGTCTTTTTTGTCCAAACCTAAAACTTGGAGGCTAAGATAAATAACCAAGGCAATAATGAGAAAGTCCAGTAAGGCATTAACAAAATTGCCCCACATAATTTTGGCGTTGCCGATGGGAATATAATTGTCTTTGAGATCTCCAGCCCGACCGATAAGAAGACCGATAAAAGGGTTAATAATGTCATTGACGAAAGAAGTGGTTAGTTTGGTGACAGCACCACCCATAACAAAACCGATAGCCAGACTAAGAACGCCTTTTGATTTAATAAATTCGATAAAACCTTGAAGTTGTTTTTTAATCATATTTTTGATTATACAAAAGATTAGTAAATAAACATAGCATCGCCAAAACTAAAAAAACGGTATTGATGGTCAATAGCGGTTTGATAGGCAGTCAAAATTTGATGACGGCCGGCAAAAGCTGAAACCAACATCAATAAACTAGATGCCGGCAAATGAAAATTGGTAATCAAGGCATCGACAAATTGAAATTTGAAAGGTGGATAAATAAAAATTTGAGTGGAATGGTGACCAGAAGTGAGAGTATTTTTTGGAGATAGTAAAACGGCTGATTCTAAAGCCCGAACCACGGTGGTGCCGACGGCAACAATGCGTTTGCCAGATTTTTTGGCCCGACGAAGACGAGCGGTAGTGGTGGGACCGATGTAGTAAAACTCTTGATGGAGGGTCTTGGTGGCGAGATTTTCGGGACGAAGATTTTGGAAAGTTCCCAAACCAACATGAAGGGTCAGGGATTCAATTTGAACTCCGTTATTTTTGAGAGATTGCAAAAGTTTTTTGGTGAAATGAAGACCAGCGGTGGGAGCGGCGGCCGAGCCGGTATCAATGGCGAAAACGGTTTGATATTGACGGCGAAGATTTGCTTCTGAATCGGTGGAATTAATGTAAGGCGGCAGTGGAGTGTAACCGATTTGATTGAGAATTTGGAAAAATTTGGCACCGGAGAAATTAAATTTAATCTCAACTTGACCGGTAGATTTGTCACTGCTCAGGACGGTACCGGTCAAACGATTGTCAAAAATCAAGTTTTGGCCTGACAAAAGCCGAGGTTTGGAAATAGCCAACCAAATGGAAGTAGCGGTAGGATGAAGCAATAAAATTTCAAATTGACCGCCGCTGGCCTTGCGACCAAAAAGACGGGCGGGAAAAACTTTGCTTTGGTTTAAAACCAAGACATCGTTTGGACCCAACAACTTGGTTAAATCAAAAAAATGACGGTGATCAAGCTGGCTGGTAGATTTGTCGAGGGTAAGCAAACGGCAATGGTCACGAACGGAACTGGGACGGTTGGCAATAAGATTTGAAGGGAGATGATAATTGTAATCACTGATTTTTAGGGACATAGCGGTTATTTTAGCAAAAGTAGCAAATCAAAGATTAACCTTGTTACGAGACAAAGTCATAATAATTTTATTTTCTGAAACGGACCGTTTTTTGAAACCGAATTTTTGATAAAGATGGATGGCAGAAAGATTGTCAACGCTGGTTTCCAACCAGAAACCGGTGATTTGAGACTGGAGTTGACGATGGAGTAAGTCGGTAAAAGCCATTTTCATAAACGGCAAGGCTAAGCCCTGACCGCGAGCAGGTGGATAGACCCTGATAGCGAAGGTAAAATTAGCGGTAACATTGATTGGAGGGGTTTTTTGACCAAACCAAATAATTCCCAAAAGATTGGCGTTAGTGTCAAGGAGAGTGTAGATGATTCTCCCCTGCTGAAGCCAAAGATTAAAACAGGAAATATCGGCAAATCTGGTTGGATCGGAAGTAAATTTTTTGACTTCAGGATCGGTGGAACTAAACTCAATTAATTGTCGGATTTGATGATCACTAATCCCCTGCTGAGCAAAAACATCGATTCCAAACTTCATATCATTTACCAGTGGTAATAATGATGTCGTATTCGGAAGAATCGGGTAATTTTTCGGTAAGGATTTGAGGGTCAAAGTCAGGTTGAAGTGACTGAGTAATTTGGGCAACAATAGTTAGTGAAACTGACGATTTAACCTGGATCTGAGTCTGATCATAATTAAAATTAGCAGCATTACCGGTATCAGCAACTGTAAAATTATTTTTAGTTAAAAGATCGGCAACAATACCGGCTTGACCGGCCTGACCGCTACCGTTGAGAACTTGGATTTTGACAGCGCTATTGGGAACGACCGTAGGAGTGGGTGAAGTTGGAGGAGGGGTGAGAGAAGGAGAAATAGAATCGAAGAGAGGAGGTGAATAATTAAATTTTAAAATGACTCCAACGATAATTAACGAGAATAGTAAAGGGATAATTAAAATTGATTTAGGAAATTTGCCAGGTGTAGGTTGAGATTTAATTTCTAAACGAGAGGTGGTGGCGTCGGAGCCACGAAGATTGGGTGAATGAGTGATACCTTTGAGAGGATCGATGGTGGTATATTCGGGACTGAGACCACTAAAATCAAACTGGTTGAAAGCAATATCGCCTGGAGGAGAAAATAAAATTTGCTGAGGTAAAGTATTAAATCTTTCTTTTGAGTAAGCAAAAACAAAGTCAATATTTTCTTGGGATAATTTAGTGGTTAAAACTTGAGAAAAAACTGGAGTTCGATTAAAAACTAAAACTAATAAATCTTGATAATGGAGAAAAACTAATTTCTTTTTGGGAAGGAGATGAGATAAGCTAGTAGAAAAACTTTCCAGAAGATTAATTTTGATTTTGGCAGTGGCGACTGCTTGACGAAAAGAGTTAAAAAAAACTGGATCAACAACAACTACTTGGACAAGAAGTTGATTTTTAAAATGAGAAACAATTTTGTAATCCCAAACAGTTTGATTGAGATCATGTTTAAACAAGGGTTGAAATTTTGATTGAATATTGGCTCTTTTTTTGGATTCTTTTGGGGACAGTAATAAACTGGCGACGGTAATAAAAGAGTCGGATAAAATGACTCGAAATCGAGAAGAAAAAGTAGATTTAAGACGGCTGAGACTATCCGAAAGATTATCTGTGTTCCAAGCAACTTCACCAACTTTTTGATGCCGACGATAGACTTCAAGGTTGGTTGGAGAAATGTAAAGTAGATACATAGATTAATTATAGATGATTTTTTGAAAGCTTGCTTTTTTTAAGAATTGAGGGGCAAAATTTACAAAAATAATTTTTGTATTGGAAAAAAGTTTTTGTCTTTTACCAATAAACTCGATATAATAGGGGCTAGTTTTATGATAAAAGTTAGCAAAGGAAAAATTGTTTTGGAAAGCAGACCTGGGGTTGAATTTGAAAACAATGGGGTGCTTAATCCAGCGTGCATAGACAAAGATGGAGTGACTTATCTGTTTTATCGAGCGGTAAGAAAGGGAAATTTTTCAACAATTGGTTTGGTGAAAATTAAAGATGGCAAAGAAATTTACCGAAGTGATGGGCCGGTGATAGAACCAGAGTATGTTTATGAAAGACATGGAGTTGAAGATCCAAGAATAACCTTGATGGAGGGAAAATATTACCTATTTTATACCGCCTATGATGGACAAAATGCAGTGGTGGCCTACGCAGTCAGTTATGATTTGATTACTTGGAAAAAGATGGGGGTAATTAGTCCACAAATATCTTATGATGAAGCTGAGGATATTTTTAGAAATTCGGGAGTGGGAGAAAAATATACTTATTTTGAGGAAAGATTTAGGAGAGACAAAGGAGAAGGAGTTTATTTATGGGAAAAAGATACAGCCTTGTTTCCAAAAAAAATAAATGGCAAGTATGCAATTGTTCATCGGATATTACCGGGAATTCAGGTTTTATATTTTGATAACTTTGAACAATTGACCCAAAATTATTGGCGAAATTACTTGGCTAATTTAAAAAAATATTTGGTATTGGAACCGAAATATAGTTTTGAAAACGACTATATTGGTGGGGGTTGTGTACCGATAGAGACGGAAGCCGGATGGTTGATTATTTTTCATTCAGTAGAAGTGGATATTAAAAAAGGCCGGGTATATCATGCGGCGGCGGCATTACTGGATATAAATGATCCAACTAAGGTAATCGGTCGACTTGCCTACCCTTTGTTTTCACCAGAAAACAGTTGGGAAAAGAAAGGGGTTATAAACAATGTTGTCTTTCCAACAGGAGTGTCAGTCAAAGGCGATAAACTGTTAATTTATTACGGGGCAGCAGACAACGTAATTGGAGTCAGACAAGTTAGTTGTTCGGAATTAATTAAGGAGATGAAAAATGAGACCAAGAAAACCAATTAAGGTAATTTATATCTCAACATATATTCCCCAAAAATGCGGCATTGCCACATTTACTAAGGATGTAACCACAGCTATAAATTTGATAAACCCCAAAGCCTTGGCAGAAATAATGGCGGTGGTTAAAGAGGGGGAGGAGGTAGAATTTCCGTGGGAAGTTAAATATAGAATTGAATATAATAACCGACAATCTTATATAAACGCGGCTGAATATATTAACCAATCAAGTTGTGATGTGGTGTTGGTAGAGCATGAATTTGGAATTTTTGGAGGTAAATGTGGTGAATATCTAATAGACTTATTAAAAGCAGTAGATAAACCAAAAGTGATGACCTGTCACACTTTAATCGAGGAACCGGAAAATGAGTGGGGTAAAACATTTAGGAGATTGATTAAACATGTAGATGGATTGACAGTGATGACTAAGTACAGTGCCAGAAAATTGAGCAATTTGTATAAAGTAAAAAGAAATCAAATTGCAGTTATCCCTCACGGCACTCCGGACATGACCTATCATCAAGGAGGCGAATTTTACAAAAAGAAAAAGAAACTAACAGGCAGATTGGTGTTAGGCAATATTAATTTATTGTCAGAAAACAAAGGCATAGATTATTCAATTGAAGCAGTGGCTAAAATTGCCAAAGAATATCCAGAAGTATTGTATGTAGTGGTTGGCCAAACTCATCCGAATATTTTGGCAAAAGAGGGGGAAAAATACAGAAACAGTTTGAAAGATAAAATTAAAAAATTAGGAATTCAAAAAAATGTTAAATTTGTTAATAAATATGTGTCATTAGAAGAACTAATCGAATGGTTATATACTTTTGATGGCTATATCACTCCATATTTAGATAAACAACAGTCGTCTTCGGGAGCGCTAGCATATGCGGTAGGAGCGGGAAAAATTTGCATTTCAACAAGATATTTGTACGCTAAAGAATTGCTGGCTGGGGGCAGAGGGGTGTTAGTGCCGTTTAAAGACTCGAAGGCGATTGCCAAGGCAGTAATTGACTTGTTTAAAAATGATGATAAGCGAAAGGAGATGCAAAGAAAGGCCTACGAATACGGACGATTCATGACTTGGTCTAATGTAGCTTTACAGCACCTTGACTTCTTTGCGGAAGTCATTAAAAAACATGAAACTAAAAAAAGACAAGCAAATTAATTATTTGCTTAAATTGAGTGATGAGGTTGGCTTGATAGAACATGCCACCAGAGATGAGCCGAATTATAAAGAGGGATGGTGTGTGGACGACAATGCTAGGGCAATACAAGTGTGTCTGGCGTTTCCAGAAAACAAACAATTAAATCAAAAATTGTCAACTTATGTATCATTTATAAAATCGGCTTGGAGAGAAGGAAAACTATTTAATGATTTTAATGAAGATTTGACGTGGAAGGATGATGCTACGACTGACGGTGAACATATTGGTCGGGCATTGGCGGCTTTTGGAGAACTGATTAACAAGAGAAAGGATTTCGAAAATATAAAAGGACTGGCTGATAAAATTTATAAATCAATAAAAAATAAAAAGATTAGATGGCCGAGAGTAACGGCTCAATTGGTTTTAGGCGGAAAATATTTATATCCGGAAGATATTAAAAAATGGGCGGATAAATTGGTGAAAATATACCGGCAGGTAAATGATAATAATTGGAAATGGTTTGAATCAAAAATATCTTATGATAATGGTCGGATACCAATGGCATTATTAACGGCATTTGAAATAACTGGTGATAAAAAATATTTAAAAATAGCAACAGAGTCACTAGATTTTTTGACAGATTTGTTTTGGGACGAAGATAAACAATGTTTATCGTTTCCAGGAAATAAAGGTTGGATAGAAAAAGACGGTATCAGGGCAAAATTTGATCAACAACCGGTGGAGGCAGGATCAATGGTGGAGGCTTACAACCTAGCTTATAAAATAACCGATAATAAAAAATATAAAAAATTGGCAAAAATAGCTTTTGAATGGTACGAGGGAAGAAATATTAGAAAACAAAAAATGATAAATGAAGTAAGCGGGGGAATTTATGATGGTTTTGGAAAAAAAGAAGTTAATCAAAATCAAGGAGCAGAGGCGGTATTGTCTTATTTATTGGCGGTAAGTAAAGTGGAATCTATTTGATCTGACTAAGTTTGATGTCTTCAAGTTGCCGACGCCAAGAGAGCTCAATTTTTTGCCAAAAACGACGTAAAGAACAAGTAGAAGAATGGAGACAGTTTTTGTGACTGAGACAATCAACTAAAGCTTTGTTTTCACCCAAAGCCTGCAACAGTTGATAAAAACTTTTTTGGCGCCAATTTGGGTTTAATTTGTAACCGCCGCCTTTACCTTCCTGAGAAAAAATAATTCCGGCTGAAGCCAAGTCAGTGGCAATTTTGGAAAGGAAACTGTAAGGCAGACCAAGTTGTGATGAAATTTGTCGAAGAGAAAGGTGATTGGAATGGTGGGACAAGTAAGAAATAAGGATTAAACTGTATTCGACTTTTTTGGTGATAGTAATCATAAATTAGTGAGAGAATTTTTAAACTTTTTAATAGCCTCTAAACCAATATAGGCACAACGTTTACGGACACTGGTCAGCTGGATATCTAATTCTGATTCAATTTCAGCACCGCTTAAAGACAAAACTTGGTCTATATGTTTACCTTTGATAAGGTCAATAAGAATATCGGTGGCGGCGATAGAAATGGCACAACCGCTGCCTTGAAACTTGGCATCGACAATAATTTTGTTTTTGATATCAAGCCAAATTTTAATACGATCGCCGCAAAGTGAGTTAACATCTTCAACTACAAAACCATTACTAATCTGGCCTAAATTAACAGGATTTTTGTAGCGATCTAGAATTACTTGACGGTAAAGATCATCCATTTTGGGTAAAAATTTTTAACGAATATTTAAGACCTTCAATGAGAGTGTCAATATCAGAGGAAGTATTATAAATACCAAAACTAAGACGACTGGTGCCAGTATCCAGTCCAAATTGAGAGTGTAACGGCATAGCGCAATGAAAGCCAGTTCGAATAGCTAAATTGAACTGGTGGGAGAGAATATCACCCAAGTCATGAGGAGCTGGTAGTCCAGGGTGATCAAAAACAAAAGCAATAACGCCACTACGGGAGTCAATCGGACCAATAATTTTGAGGTGTTTGAAGGAGGATAATTTTTGGAGAGCATACTGAGTAAGTTTGGATTCATGAGACATAATTTTAGACCAACCGATAGAGGTGATAAAATCGACAGCTTGCGACAAAGCGATAATTTGGGAAATCGGCGGCGTGCCAGGTTCATAACATTGGGGCGGATCTTGAAAAACGGTGGTGTCAACAGATACTTGACTGATGGCTCCGCCACCAAACGATGAAGGAGACATATGAGAATAATTGTCTTGTTTAACCCAAAGAACCCCGACGCCAGTAGGACCGTACATTTTGTGGCCGGAAAAGGCTAAAAAATCAATACCAAGATCAACTACATTAACAGGAAGATGAGCAATACTCTGGGCGGCATCAATTAAAATTTTGGTTTCGGGATTGATTTTTTTAACCAAATGAACAATGTCTTTGATGGGATTGATGGTACCCAAAACATTGCTAATGTGAGTCAAAGCCACTAATTTGGTTTTGGAAGTGATAAGGCGGGAAAGTGAATCCAAGTCGAGAGTAAAATCAACGGTTACAGGAATAATTTTAAGAATGGCATTTTTTTTGATAGCTAACTGCTGCCAAGGAATAAAATTAGAATGATGTTCCATACCACTAACAATAATTTCGTCACCAGAGGAAATATTTAATTCCCCCCAAGAGTGGGCAATAAGATTGATAGAGGCGGTGGTTCCGGAGGTAAAAATGATTTCTGAAAAATCAGCGCCGATAAAGTCAGCTATATTTTGACGAGAGTGGTCGTAAAGTTGGCTGGCAGTTTGAGAAATCTGATAAAAACCGCGATGAATATTAGCACTAAACTTGGTGTCGTAATCAGTCTGAGCCGAAATTACTTGACGTGGCTTGAGAGAAGTGGCGGCAGTATCTAAATAAACCAAGGTAGGATTATTTTTAAAAATGGGAAATAAAGATTTCACAAGGAGTTAAGAAAAGAATTGATAATTAGTTTGGTGGCTTGTGATCGAGAAAAACCACGTGACATAAGGTAAAAAATCTGATCTTGATCTATGGGGCCAATAGTGGCGGCATGGGAAGCAACCACATCGTCGGATTCAATTTCTAACTTAGGGACGGAAACAGCCAGAGAATCTTGCCCGACCAGCAAAACTTGATGTTTTAGAAAGGCATTGACTTGTTTGAGATGGGGGTTAATTTTGATAAGACCGGTTAGATGAGCCTGGGCGTGGGGCATAACCACAACTTTAACAATGGTTTGACTGTCAGTGTTGGAGGCTTGAAAATAAGTGACAGTATCAAGACGTAAATTCTGACCAGAAGTTACCAAAAAAGATTTGATGAGATTTTTGTGTTGACCAGGGCGATTTAAATTAAGGCGATAGGTGGTCATCCGAGACTGGCCTCCATTTGTAAATTGATAAGCCGATTGAGTTCCAAACCATATTCCATAGGTAATTCTTTGACAATCGGTTCGATAAAACCGTTGATAATCATAGCTTCAGCCTCTGATTGATTAAAACCACGAGACATAAGGTAAAAAATCTGATCATCACCGATTTTGCTGACAGTAGCTTCGTGTTCCAAAATGGAAGAATGATTGGCAACTTGATTAAGAGGATAGGTATCAGAACGGGAACGGTGATCCAAAATCAAGGCATCACAGACAACTTTGGAGCGGGAATTGGTGGCTTTTGAAGTGAAATTAACGGTGCCCCGATAACTGCTTTGACCGCCATTAAAACTGATAGATTTGGAAATAATTTGACTGGTGGTGTCGGGAGCAAGATGGACAGCTTTGCCGCCGGCATCAAGAATTTGACCTCGACCGGCAACAGCGATGGATAGAATTTCTCCGTGAGCTTTGGGGCCCGCCAAAATGGTACTGGGGTATTTTAAAGTGGTTTTGCTGCCCAAATTACCATCAACCCATTCCATAACACCATCGGCTTCAACATAGGCCCGTTTGATAACCAAATTGTAAACGTTGGTAGACCAGTTTTGGATAGTGGTATAGCGACAACGAGCATTGGCAGCTAAATAAATCTCAACAACGGCGGCATGAAGCGAATCGGTGGAATAAGTGGGAGCAGTGCAACCTTCGACGTAGTGAACAAAGGCGCCTTCATCAATAATAATTAAAGTTCTTTCAAACTGACCCATATTTTGGCTATTGATTCGAAAATAGGCCTGGAGAGGCAAATCAACTTTTAAACCTTTGGGGATATAAATAAAGGAACCGCCAGACCAGACAGCGCTGTTGAGAGCGGCAAATTTATTGTCGCTGGCGGGGACAATTTTGGCAAAATGAGACCAAACCAAATCAGGATATTTGGCCACGGCTTCATCCATACTACAAAAAATGACTCCTTGTTGGGCTAGTTGTGACATAAGACTGCCATAAACAACTTCCGACTCGTACTGAGCTTTGACACCGCCAAGATATTCTTTTTCGGCTTGAGGAATACCTAATTTAGCGTAAGTAGTCTTAATATCTGGGGGGAGATTATCCCAATTTTTAACTTCTTTGTCGGCGGGCTTGAGATAGTAGCGAATACTGTCAAAATTTATATCCGAAAGATCGGGACCCCAAGAGGGCAAAGGTTGGGCTAAAAATTGTTGATAAGAACGGAGACGAAAATTTAACATTTTTTGAGTTTCATGCTTGGCGGCAGAAATTTGACGAATGACGGTTTGATCAAGACCCGGTTGAATTTTGAAAACAGAAATTTCTTTGGAAGAAAAACCATATTGATAGTGATGCTTGGGAACAAACTTAGCCATATTATTTATCAAAACCTTGGGACTCAATTTGAGCAATTAATTTGTCGGAACCTGAGGCAACAATACTTCCCTGATTTAGAATCAAAACATGATTTGGAGGTAAATATTTACTGATACGATCAGAGTGAGTAATTACTAAAACACCCAAATTATTTTCGGAAATTAATTTTTTAACTTTGGCAAAAATAATTTTAACGGCATCAACGTCCAAACCGGAATCGATCTCGTCAAGAATTAAATAGCGAGGTTGAGAAACCAACAGCTGGAGCAGTTCCATTTTTTTTCTTTCACCGCCAGAAAAACCATCGTTGAGTCCCCGATTAAGAAGATCAAGATTGAGCTTAAGTTTGGCGGCTTCTGATTCAATAAATTGTCGAAATTGAGATAAAAGAATTTTTTGACAAGGATGAAATTTTTTATATATTTGCCAAAGAAAAGTTTTGACAGTCAGACCGGGAATCGCTGGCGGAGATTGGTTGGAGAGAAACAAACCCAAACTAGCCCGTTTATCAGGAGTAAACTTGGTAATATCCTGTTTATCTAAAAAAATTTTACCAGCGGCAACTTGATAATGAGGATAACCGGCTAAACTTAAAGCCAGAGTGGATTTACCACTGCCATTGGGACCCATAAGATATATAACCTGCCCGGGTTTAAGAGAAAAGTTAATGTCGGACAAAATGACTTTTTTGTCGACAGAAACGGTTAAATTTTTTACCTGAATCATACTCAGACTATTTTAGTATGAGTATAATTAAAAAACAAGAATAAAGTTTAAATTACTTAAGCAATTTGGAGACTTGATCAAAAATAGGCTGATAATTTATGTTTTTTAAATCGGTAGTATCAAAAGTAATAACTTGACCGCCGATATCAAGAGGTAAATATTTGCCCTTGATAAGATCTGGCTTGAGCTCATCATAATTGCCGGTGTCACAATGACCCGGATGCCGTTCCCTTGATTCAGACCGCCGTTTAAAACGATCAAACAAAACTTGACCGTCGGTCTGGCACATAATTTGAGACGGAAGATAGTTAAACTTTTTGAGTCGAGAAGAAATTTCCTGGCTTTCAAATTCGGGTTTAAAATTACCTTCAATCATAAGCGGTTGGCCGATGAACATAAAAGCATCAAGAATATAATGGAGAAGACTAAAACTGGCGGATCCAAGTCGACGAGACCAAGCTCGATCCTGCCAACCAATGGTGTCAAACAAAATTTCTTTGAGACTGTCTTTGGTAATCAAGGGCAAATTGAATTTAGTGGCCACAGCTTTGGCTAAAGTAGTTTTACCACTTGAAGGCGGACCAGAAACGATAAACAAAATTGAAGGTCTCATTTTTAGACAAAGGCAATTGAAACTTATTTTTGAGGCAAATGTTCGCAGGCAATACCGTCCTTGTCACCATCAAGACGATTGGTGTCAACACTGGGACCGCCGGCGGCTTTAAAAAATTTTTGAGCGGCGGGTTGGGTTTTGAAATCATCACAGTTATATTCGTCGGTATATTTACCACCACTACTAACAATATTACCTTCAAGATCGCGCATAATTCTGGTAATAACGTTACCGTTAGCGTCACGCTGGAGATTGCCTTTTTCGTCACGAAGAACTTCAGTTTCGGAAATGGGATCGCCTTTGAGAATACGACCAACATCCCAATCTTTATTGTTGACCTCCAGACCGAAAGCGCCCAACAAAAGAACTAAAATAACACCAAGTACTGGTTTTAAAACTTTTTTGGTTTTATCAGAGCTTTGAGCTAGAGGTTTAAATTTGGGGATTTTAATAGCCATATTTAGTTAGAATAAAGAGTAGAACATATAAATAACAGTCAAAATAAGAATGCCGATAACAACAAGCCGAACTGCTTTGTTATCTAAAGGTTTTTGATTTGGTTTTTTCATAGTCTTAAGTTAATGATACACTATTTGGGTAAGGTTACTAAATTAAGAGGAGTTATAACTAAATTATGGCAGTTAAAAAAGTTGGAGAAAAATATTTTTGTACTAAATGTGGTAATGAAGTGGAAGTGACTAAAGCTGGTGGCGGAACTTTGGTCTGCTGTGGTGAGCCGATGATTAAGAAAGATTAATCAAGATTAAGAAGTCAAAAGTTTATTTTTAACAGAGAAACCAGATTTTAAATTGAAACTTAGTAAGAGAAGGAACATCAAATAATTATCATACCAATAATACCGAGGAGAAAAAGGTAAACAAGACAAGGAATAATCACCATTTTTAGAACTGAAACAGTTTTAGAACTAAGATCAAGAATGGTTAAAGCCGGGAGAACATCAGCAATACTGATGATATTGCCGGCGGCAGAACCAGTATTTTGGAGAGATAAAATTATGGCTTGATTAAAATTAAGATTAGAACTGACGGTATGAAGAATACTGCCAAACATAAGATTGGAAATGGTACCAGAACCATTCATAAAACTACCAAATCCACCGATAAGAGGAGTAATAAAGGGTAGAAATTTAGTCTGAAATCTGGAGGCAATGATTTCTAAAAAAGAGGGTAATTGGCTGTAATTTTGATGGGAGTGAATCATAAGTTGAGTAACTCCAGAAATAAGGGCAATGACCAAAAATGAAGTCATTGAAGTTTTGAATGAATTTAAACTGCTAACAAAAAAATCTTTTGGTTTAATATGCCAAGTAAAACCGATAATAATAGCGGTGATAATAAAAATTAATCCAGGATTAAAAAGGGCGAAAGTGTGACTGAGGCCGAAATTAAAACTAAAGCCAAGGTTACCAAAAAGAAACTTGGCAAAAATCAACAAAGCGATAAGCAGAGTGTAAGGAAAAAGAGTGGTTCTTAAGGGTAGAAGTTTGGTTGGGGCGGTGGCAGGACGGAGAGTTTTGGTGACAGAGGGTAAAAACAACTTAAATTTAATGGCAAGAATAACTAAAACAAGACCGATAATAGGACCAATAATTGAAGGAAATTCTTGACCTAAAAAAACAACTAAAAATGAAGGGACAACTACGCAAAAACCGGAAAAAACAGCAAAAGGAATGGCATCGAGAAAATCATTTTTAGCATCGGATTGGTGACGAGTAGCCAGCCAAAGCATGAATAAGGGAATAATAAAACCAATTAGATTGAAGAGAGCCGAATAAAAAGGAACGCCATTAATATTCAGACCAGTAAAACCAACCCTGATAGGAGTACCGGCAGCGCCAAAAGCAACCGCAGTACTGTTACCCAAAAGAGCAATTGCCACCGCAGTGATTGGAGATAGGCCGAGACTGACTAAAATGGGAGCGGCAATAGTAATGGGGGTACCAAAACCGGTAACACCTTCGATAAAACTTTCAAAAAACCAAGCAATTAAAATGGTTTGGATTCGGTAATCAGGAGAAATTTTTTCAAGGTAAAAACAAAGTTGATCTAAAATCTGGCGACCATTGATAATTTTAAGAAAAAGAAGAGCCCCAAAAACTATCAAAAAAATATCAAGAGCAATAAAAATACCCTTGAGAGTGGCGGCGGCGGCAATATAAAAATAAATTCGCCAAACAAGCAAACTTAAACCAAGAGTCAGCCCAAAAAAAACTAGGGAGATTTTGGTCAAATCAATTTTGGTAAAAATTACCAGAATAATAAAAACAAAGATTGGGAGAAGAGATAAAAAAAGCATAGTTTATGATAACAAAAACTGCCTATGGAGACGAATTTAAAAGTTTCTAAATTAAATAACTGACAGTAGAAATTATTAGACAATTATTATCAGTAGATATTTTGGTAACAGAACTTTGTTTTTTGCAAAATATTGGTGAATTGCGAATAAGTCAAGGCAGACATAAAATTTATGAATACCATTTCTTGAAGATAATTTCTGAGATTGGGAGATATAAATTTATTATTTAGTAAATTTATGATAAAATACGGAGATTTTGGTTAAGAACCAAAAGGTATTGATGCACATTGACAGGATAAATCTACTGGTATATTAAAAAGAAAGGAGAGGAAAATGAGACTAGGGTTTTATAAGGTAAGAACTCTCGAAGAAATGACACACCTCCATAAAATTACGGAGGAATATTCTGAAAGGTTCAATGAAATTCCGAACAGTTTGGGTTGGGGGATTGGTTTATATCAAACCCCACACTACGATGACCCTATTGCTTTGTCTTGTATGTTTTTTTTACATAGAGCCATTGCTCTTGCTTTCAGACCTTAATATAAAAAATAAAAAAGGGGGTGTTCTATGTAGGTTTCGTAACTCATGGTGATATACCCAATAATTAGTAAAGGAGAAACAAGGTTATGTTTAACAAAAGGGTTGTTTTGGTCACTATTCTCTTGATTGCTTTGATTGTTTTAACCTTTGCCACTATTGCCACCGCCGACGGTACCATCTATTGGACCGGTCAAGGTGTTACCAACGGTGAACTGAACAACGTCAACTGCAATTACAATCCAGGAACGCTTCACTGGATCTTTACCGGCGGTACGGCTACGACAGCTAAATTGACTGTCAACGGTACCGTCTATCAACCAGTAAAGCATGTTGGAGCTGTCCATTTTATCACTGGCTGGTATAAACTTGATCCTAATTCTACCAATGCCTATGTTATTTGGACTGGAGACGCTGGGAAAAATCCACAACTTACTATTTCTAGTGGATGTCCTCCAATAAAGCCAACTGAAACACCAGCGCCGACCAAGACGCCTGAACCGACACTGGAACCGACTCCGGAACCAACACCAGAGCCGACACCTGAGCCCACGCCGGAACCGACTCAGAAACCAACAGAAACACCAGTGCCGACCAAGACGCCTGAACCGACACTGGAACCGACTCCGGAACCAACACCAGAGCCGACACCTGAGCCAAAAACTGGAAAATGTTGTTTCTATGGAGTCCTATACTTTTATAATGGGGTTATGGCTCAAGGCGATGATATAGACATTGTCTATATCAAGGCGGGAACTAAAATAATGGTTTTGGCGCCGAAACCGAGAGAAGGATTTACTTTCCTGAAAACGTTTAATTATCCCCTGATAGTCAACGAGAATCCGGAATTGAATTATATTGAAGTGCACTACACTTCGGAAGAAAATAAAGAACCGGAAACTCCAGAACCAATCTGGGGGGATCAAGTGCCGAAACCAAACCCGAACAAATGTCTGTTCTATACAATCCTTTACATGTACGACGGTGTTTTAGACCAAAAGACTATTGATGTAATCTTTGTAAAAGATGCCGGGCTGAAGGTAAATACTTATCCTAAAATACTCAAAGATGGGTATGTCTTTGAGAAAACTGTTAACTTTGAGTTGACGGTTAACAAAGATGTGGAGCAAAACCACATTGAAGTCCATTACAGAAAGCAATAACTTTATCGTTACCGCGACGAGCAAAAAGCTAGGCTTTGTTGTAATAACAACTGACGGTACAAACCGTTAAACCAAGCCGGGAAGGTAAATTTAGATTTTGGCAGTTGCCAAGTTTAAATGATTACCAACCCGGCTTTTTTAGTCAAAATTTTACAAATGAAGATAAATTTCTGTCAGAATAAAAATCAGATAAACAGCCAGGAGAATTAAACCTTCTTGACGAGACAAGGTGTTTTTGGTGCGGGCAAAGCGATAAAACAAAAGCAAGCCGACAATTAAGAAAAGTAAACTGATGGTATAGCTATTGCTTAGAAAAACAGGCCGACCGTGAATCAGAGTCAAGATACCCAAAAGAAAAGTGTTAAAGACAGCCGAGCCAACATAATTACCAAAAGCGACTTGATAATTTTTCATAAAAAAGGATCTGACAATCAAGGAAAGTTCGGGAATATTGGTGCCGATGGAAATTAAAAGCAGACTAATCAAAAATGGAGAAACTCCTAGCAGATCAGAAAAATAAACCGTTTGATTAACGACAAATTTGCTGGCGATAAAAATAATAATCACTCCAAAAAGAGTTTTTAGAATTTCTTTACCAACTTTGATACCGCCTTTTGAGCCTAAATTTTTAATTTTTTCTAAAAATCCGCGGCGAGACTGGAGACTGATCAAAAGAAAGAAAAAGGCAACCACGGCAACAATACTATCGGTTTGGTCGATCTTGCCGTCCATAACCAAAATGGCAGGTAAAACAACGACCACCAACGAGGCGAGCAAGTTAAAACCTCTAAATTCATGATTGATATGAACCGAATTGCCGACAACAGCCAACAGGGGGGCGATCAACATAAACAAAACAATGGAAGCGCCAATAAGACTACCGACATAAATTTCAGGATCGCCACTGATAAGAGCGTTGATACCGACAGACAACTCCCCTATTGAGGTAAACAAACCCAAAATGATAAAAGAGACAATAAATGACGACAGTTTTAGATATCGAGCCAGTTTTTCGACCGACTTGACGGCAATACCGGAACCAATCCAAATACCAATAAACGACACCAGATAAACTAAAAGATGTGGCCAGAGCATAAATTAATTCTAATCTATAAACAGAATATTAGATTATTTAACGTCGCCATAAACGTATTCTTGACGTTGACGATTTTTTTGATACGAATCTTTATCAATCAGATAAAAAATTTTATCCCGATCTTTAGGTGGACTATATTTAAGGAATTCTCTAGAGGTGGTTACCCGACCCAAACCGATGGCAGAAATCATAGCAAGTAAATTAAGAACATCTTGAGATGACTTAGCCCATTGGTTGTAAAGATAGTCTTGTTGGGCATCTTTATAATAAGCACCACCATTTTTGCGACGAAAAAATCGAGGCAAGAGTTGATCAGCAAATTGTTCAATGGTTTGACGTTGCGATTCGAGGCGACCTTCATCAAAGGAAACGGTGTTAAGAAGATCACCAACCGAAACTTCTTTGTCGCTATACTCACCAGGGCTTACTACCGCGGCTTTATAAGTGGCACGGACGTTTTCGGCAGTTAATTTGACGGGTTTAATTTCAGGATTGGGCCGAATTTCAGGAGAAGATATTTCCATGTTTTTGATTAAAAAATATTTATAAAATAATTATGAGAGGAATTAAAGTAAAAGTCAATATTATAGGGTGATTGATAATTGATCAGTGTTTTAATGAATAAAGATATAATCAATTATGAAATTAGAAATCGTGGTTCATCCCAACTCCAAAAATCCCCGAGTGGAAAAAGATTTGACTGGGATGATTCATGTTTATGTCAAGGCACCACCGTTGGAGGGCAAAGCCAATCAAGCCGTTATTGAATCATTGGCTGATTTTTTGAAAGTTAAGAAATCGAAAATAATTTTAGTAAAAGGAGGAAAATCAAAAAAGAAGGTGGTTGAGGTTTTTGGTTAAGATTTTACTTGGTCAATTCTTTAACGACTCTTTCACAAGTAGCTTCTAGAGAATCAAAAATAGGAACATCTGGGCAGTCTTGAGAGAATCTTCTCTTTATGTAGTGAGTATTTGAAAAACCTTCTTCAATCCCAACGATAAGTTTAGATCTATATATTTCATGTCTTAATTTCCACTCCGATAATTCAAACCTTGATGTTTGAGCGTAGGCTCTTGTTGAAATATGTTCTTTTTCTTTTGCCAACCAAAACATGATGACGCCATTTGACCCAGCTTTTCTCAAATGATAAGTTTCCCAATCTATTTGTTCATTTTTATTAAATTTATCATCAATTTTTGATATACGGGGGGAAGCTATAATGATATCTGGATTTTGAGAGTGAATTATTTCTATCGCTTTTGTTTGCCAATCTTCCGCTCCTTGAATTGGTCCGGCTAAAAACACAAGAGGTTTTTCTTCTTTTAAATACTCTGGTGGAACATAAATTCTACTTTCTGGCGACATGAAGGGATTGTATCACAGGCTTCTTTGGCTCGTTAAATAGAATAATTTTAAAATTTGTTTCTTTGTTGAATACTTCCATTCTAAAATATTACTCAGATATAAAAATAAAGATTGTTTCGTCTTTTTAGACTCATCAGAACTGACACACATCAGTTGACAATTTCCTCCGGATCCGAAAATAGAATAAGTGCAGATGCACCATCCTAATATGCGGACCCGGAGGTCTGAATTTCAAGATATATTTTTTAGCGTTACCGAAATTTCATGATTATACACCGTTAGAGAAAACACATAAGAAAAAAAATAAACATTGTTGCCACAATTACAGAAACGAGAATAGCTGTTGACCCAAGTTGCAAACGCCTGAAAATACTATCGTAGGCTTTTACCATTGCCACTAAGGCGTCACCAGCTTCACCTGTCCGTACAACCTCATCATCAATGCTTGAGAACACTGGTTCAAAATATTGTTTAGCAATATTATTAAGGATAGAACGATTCATAATTTTGTCTTCTGTTCCATAACGAAATTTCTGTTCGATACTCCGTCTGGTTTTATCTTCGTCGTGCCAACAAACCATGATAAGTAATCCATCATCTCTGTCTGCGTGACCAATGCCCCACTCATTAAACAGTTTATTTTGGAATGTTTGTTTATCATCGCCGGTATAATTAAGTGTCACAACCATAATTTCTGCTATTCTCTCAACATCAAGTTTGGTAATAATATTGTTAATCTCTGTTTTCTGATTTGAATTTAACCAACCCAGAGAATCAAAAATATAATTGCCTTTAATGGGTCGAGGAGGTATTTCAGGTTGATTCCCCTGAGTTAAAGCCGTTGTGAAAACTAAGATGACTAGTAACAGGATACTAATCAGAAATACTAAACCTTTTTTCATATACAATCTCCTTTCTATGGAACACGGTGATTAGACTAAGTTTGTTTACATATTTGTTTCAAAAACTCCTTTCATTTAATGTGGGTTGATGTCAACAGTGAAAACAACCAGCTTGCACTGATTATCTTCAGCTGTGACACCAGCCTTAATAAATATCTTGAAATTGTTAAAGAGCAATTTATAAGCATTCATCAAGTACAGCAATAGTACTTTAATACCTATTAGGTGTGATATTTTATGGTAAAAGACCGAAAAAGTCAATATTATAGGATTGATATAATACGAAATTCTAGTACAGGATACTAATCAAATCCAAATGTGTTTTGTAAAAAATATACGTATTTTTCTAAAAAATTTGTTTACTCCATGCTTTAGAGTTCGGTACGGCTCTATTAAATAACTCTTTTCTTAAAAATCAGAGTCAGGTTTGAAATAATCAGTAGAATAATACAGATAATAACGGTGGTAATGATTAACGGATAAGAATTATTAAACCCACTTGATGAGGTGTGTTTTAACCAAATGCCATAGTAGGCCCAAACAGGGACTAAACCATAAGCTAAGTTACTATCTTGGTGCATTCTCCAGATGGTAATAACAGATCCGAGTAGTAATATTAATACCGTCCAGACGGGGTCGGACTTCCAACCGACGCTGACTAAAAATATAATTATGTTAGCGATAGTGGCAACGGTGATCCAGCCGAAATAAACACCAAAAGGAATTTTGTAAAGCAATTTTTCACTTGAATTTAATTTTTCTTGATTAAGTATGTCGGCAATTTTGGTAAGACTAGCAAGAAGTGTCAACATTAATAATACGGTTAACCAAATGATTTTGTGATGCCAAGCAAATATCCAGGTGCTGTTAACAAAAGAACTAATAATAAATAATGTATTAATCTGATTGGATAATTTTGAATTTATTTTTTTGGAAACAAGTTGATAAACCGAATAAATACCAAGAAGTAAATAAATAACACCCCAAATTGAAAAAGTTAAGCCGGCAGGAGCAAAAAGATTTGGAAATGAGTTGGAAACTTGGACTGTAGTGAGATTGTTTATCGGTAAAATATTTGACAAAGCATTGACGATAATCATGACAAGGTAAGAAACCAATACCATTATTTTTATGAAGAGATTTTTGTTTCTCATAATTGATGATAGCAGAGCCGTTGGGTTTAACATACTCACTAAGTGGAGTAGGTTTGGAGTGAATTTATAAATTTTTAGATTTACAAAGTGGTGTTTTCTAACCAAAGTTTTTTAATTGATTTTATGGATGTATACGTATTTCATACCCTTCAGGTCCCATGCTTAAATAGAGGGTGTACCATCCCAATGATATCTCTGGCATGATAGTAATCCTGTCTTCCTTTTTATTTTTGATAGTGTCTCTTACTTGATTCTCTTCTATCTCACTAAAATCTGGATATGTTGATTTTACTTTGTTCAAAATAATATCATCTGAAATATTTAATTTTGTTAGCATTTCTGCCACAGTGAGTTGTTTGTCGTTTCTGACGTCATAAAATATATTTTCCATACGTCTGCTACCACCTGCTCTAAATGATGTAATAAGATCATCGATTAAAATATAGACAATGTTATCTTTCAGTTCATATTTGTAATCTATATCCCGAGTAAATGCTCCCTTGTTACCATATTTTCTTTCTAAGATATTGTTTTTAACAACATCAATTTCGTATTTGTAACTATCCAGGATTTTAGTATTGATACTTTTTACAACTTCTGTGGTTGAATTTATTTGTGGCAATCTAACACTTGTATAAAGTAAAGATTCGTTTGTTTTTTCAATAGTATAATCTGGTCCCCATTCGTGTATAACTTTACCATCAATATAGGTATATACATATCCTGTGGGAGTTGTTTCATTGATAACATTGGTTTGAACTGGGGTTTCGGAAATACTATTAATGGTTTGCTCGGTTGGAGATTGTTTAGTATTTTGATTATTTAATATGAGGAAAAATAAGATTATTAATATTAGTAGAATAATTACAGTAATAGTAAATAAATGTTTAAAAATATTGTTTTCTTTGGGCATTTGCTGAATAGGAGAATTAAGAGATTGAGTTAGTGTCTCTGGAGTTGTATTTATATTTTCCATAAATAAATATTACACTAAAATCATAAATTCGTTTTGTTGGTTTATTAATGGAACAGATTTGGATTTTTTGGGTGTTTAGTATTTAAAATACTGGCAAATCAAGGCTTTGGTATGTAGTTTTTAACTATTTAATGGTTAAATTATGCCGACACCGAAAGTAAGATAATTCCAATCAAGGTCGTAAACATACCTATTATCTGTTGTTTAGTTAATTTGTCCTTAAAAACAAAATAAGCCAACAAAGCAAACAAGGCAGGATATGAACTAGCGATAGGGGCGACAATAGAACTTTGACCCTTAGCAACAGCAATATTGAAGGAAAATATAGCAATGATAGAAATCATAGAATTCATCACCATGTAAATTCTATGTTTTTTATCACTAGGAATACTAATTTTGATTGATTTTTTCTTTAGATAAAAAAATACCAATGGAAAACCCCACCATGAAATGTATGCTGGCCAAAACCAACCGACTTGGCGAATTGGAATCTTAATAAAGGTAAGATGAATAGCCCAAGCAACCAAAGAAAAAAGAGCAAATGGAATACCTTTGTCAGTTAGAATTTGTTTTAATTTAAAATTTTTTAAATTGAGTGAAGACAAAACTAAACCTACAAACACAACTATGATTGAAACTATTTGATATACATTAAGGCTTTCTTTTAGAAAAATCACGGAAAGTATGGCGACAAGAGCACCAAAAGAACCCGAAATAATACCAACCAAAGAAGCATTGCCTCGATTTATTCCTTCATATAAGGTAATCAGTGGAATAATACCAATAGGTAACAAAACTATTAACCACAAAATTGACTCTAAATTAAAATTTATAAGTTCGGGTAGCGCAAAAGGGATATAAAAAGAAGTGATAATAACACAAAGGATATAATTTAAAACTGCAGAAGAATACCCGCCCACTTTACGAGCCACCAAACCACCAAAAATATCAGCAGTTCCCCATCCCACAAGGGCGATAATAGCAAACAGAACAGCACTCATTCATGAATTATACAAAAATCCATAGTTTAAGGTGAGATATATTAAAACTAGATCCAAAAACAGTTGGTTCGTTAAATGAAATGGATTTAAAACTTTTTGTCTTACTTAATACTGGCTAGGTAGAAAAGATTTCAAAAAAAACTATTTTTAATTATCATCTTGACAAGAATTAGCAGTCGATGTATAATACTGCTAATGAGATAAACGATGGAGACTTTTATGTTTATCTCGATTTGAATTATTGATTTATCTAAAAAGGTGGTGACAAAATGAGCGACAGTTTAATACCAAAGAATTTTTTTAATTTTCCAAGTTTGTCTTTTAGTGATGTTTTGGACAATGATTGGTTGTCAGTTCCTTCAGAAAAAGGTGGTTTGTCCGTTTATGAAGATGATAAAAAAGTTTATGTAGAGGCGGCTCTTCCCGGTATTGATCCGAATGATGTTGATATAACTTATCAAGATAAATATCTGTGGATTAGAGGTGAGACCAAGACAGAAGAAAAAGATAAAAAGAAAAAATATTACAGCAGAGCTACAAGTTCGTTTTCTTATCGAGTAGCCATACCAGGCGATATTGATACAAAAAAAGAACCGGAAGCAACCTGTAAAAATGGAATAATGACAATATCTTTTGCTAAATCAGAAGAAGTTCAACCTAAAAAAATTAAAATCAAGGTTGGCAGATAAGATTTTTAAAAGAGTCTTTGTTCAAAAAAAAATCCCCGATAATGGGGATTTTTTGATAGGTTCCCCGAGATGGGAAATATCTGGAAAATCGGATTGAGTTTAAATAATGATTATTAAGATAATTTTTTATTTAAATAACCTTTAAGGTTGTTTTCTATTTCTAGTTTTGATTTCTTTTCTTCTGGTGTTAAATCTTCTAGAAGTTTTTTTGGTTTGAATTTTAGAGTTGTGGTTAAGATGTCGAATAATTCTTTATCCTCTTTTATTTCTTTTTCAAAGAATTTTAGATTGTTTAAAAACTCAGATGAAATATAGGCTAAACAATGATCACCAATTTTTTTATCTAAATAATCTTGAATAGCTAATTTAAAAGATATTTTAACTGGGTTTTTATTTTTTTTGCTTAAACCAATCTTTAAAAATTTATAAAAATTTTTAGCATAAATATAATCGTAATTATCGATAAAAAAACAATAGAATAAATTTATTATTTCGACAATCCACTGTGATTCCAATGTTGTTTGATCATCTAATTCAGCAATAGCAGAAATATAGTTAGAGACACCTTTATATCCATCCTTTTCTAAATTTTTATAAACTTCATTTTCATCAAGGTTGTCAAAAGTTTTTTTAAAATCTTCGGCGTTAATTCTTCTTTCTTTAAAATCAATAGTAGTTTTTCTAGCTATTTCAAAATATTTATTAGTCGTCATATCTTTAGTATAAGGGATGATTGGAATAGATATTGAAGGTGCGAAGTTTTATCTATTCCAATCATATTGGAATCTTGTGGTGGTGTGGACAGTTACGGTAAAATACTTTATATGTATTAGATAAGTATGTCTAAATACATCAAATTTTCAACCTGGTTCGAATCCAATTCGGGTTTTGATATAGTTTGGAAATTTTGAAGCTAAAATATTTAGCTCCCCTGCTGGGATACTACTCGGATAAGAAAATTGGTTGAAAAGTTTCTAAATAATGATGTAAATATATTGGCAGGAGTTTTTTAATCCTTTAAAAGTAATATGAATTTGAAAATATTAATTCATATTATTCAATTTTTGAGCTATAGATGATGATTCGTAACTCATCTTAACAACACTATCCCACATAAAAATATCATCATTATTAGCTGGTTTTGTATCATCAACCCTACTCAAAAGTGTTTCGCAAAAAGCAATTTGTCTATCAAAAGAATCAAGCAAGGCATCTATATCTTGTTTAGGATATTCCCCTTTATGAGAAACCCAAGATTGTTTTACACTATATAAACTATTTAGATAGTTTTGAATATTTGTCCTACTTAAGTATATTTTTGGAGCTGGATTATAATTTTTCTCTGTAATTTTCTCTTTACTTACAGGTATTTTAGTTTGATCTCTGCCTTCTTTAATTAATTTTTCTATTACAGGAATAAGTGTTTTTGATGATAAGGCATTTCCTAATCCTTCTAATGGTCTAGGTAATCTTTCATTTGTCCAAAATTCTTTAACAGTATTTATCCCAACAATTCCGCATTGATTAAATAATGGTCCACCGGAGTTACCTGGGTTTATTGGGGCATCTGTTTGAATAAATTCAAAACCGTCTTGATAAGAATTAGTTCGCGAGTAAATACCTTTTGTAAGGGTGGAGTCACCTTCAGCAATATTTGGCCATCCAAG